>Ga0068855_100000018_pt1 | contig 208298 bp, 168 predicted proteins | sample KBSCornC52_FD_66592 | JGI IMG/M metagenome (GOLD analysis project Ga0068855, IMG submission 66592) | Corn rhizosphere microbial communities from Kellogg Biological Station, Michigan, USA - KBS Corn C5-2 | ecosystem: Host-associated > Plants > Roots > Rhizosphere > Soil ...
GAACGCATTTTTCGATTCGGATGACCGAATCGAAAAATGTTTCCTCCGAGGTTTAGGAGGGACCGAGGTTGCTGCTCGCTGGCGGCAGCGCGACCCCCAAAAATTCTCGCCTCTTTCTCGGTCCTCCCGTCCTCCCGTCCTCCCTGTGAAAAAAATCTCGATCGTACGAGGTGGCCTTTCGCCGCTACGGGAGCTTCTGCGATTCAGGCTGCATTTCGGCAGCCCCAACACAGCTCAGAGCAAACACTGCTCCAGGCGGTTGGCGTCTTCGGCGGCCATGGCGCAAGCGAAGCTGCTGCGGGACACGCGCGCTCGGCATTCGCGAAACGCCGGATCGCGCTCGGCTTTTTTGCGCGCCTCTTGCTGCACGCGCAAAATCTCTCCTGCGCTCGACTTGGGCCGATCGTCACGCAAGAGCAACTCGACGTAGTGATCCAGCAGCTGGTCGCACTCGGCTGGCTCGAGCCGCTTGCCGCATGCCGTCACGAGCAACAGCGACGCGCCCACGCCCAGACACTTGAAGAATGCTCGTCCGCGACGCTGGAAGTTTCGGCTCGGCTGCCCAACGCTCATCGGAAACAGCGGTCCGTGATCTCTTGAGCTTGCTTGGCGGCGCGCACGCACTGCATCGCCTTCTCGGTGATGCGCCGCCCGACGCACGACTTGAGCTGAGATTCCTTCACCCAGCTGCGCGTCCGCTCGAGCTGTTCCTTCGCCGTTTCTGGGTCACGACCGACGGGGCTGCTCTTCAGCTCCAGCTCGGTTACCCGATCGGCGATTTCTTCGCACTCTTTGACGGAGGCCGGGTGACCGCAACCGAGGGCTAGCGCCCCGAGCAAGACCGATACCCTACCGAGCCGGGAGTTCATGAGCCCCGAGCTTTTGGTCCGCTTCCAGCCTTTTGGCAAGATGCGTGAAACCCGCCCCGCGTAGCGAGGCCGCCGCCGGCGCCTGCGGAAATCTGGACGCCTGTGCAGGTGCTGCTAAATTGCCTGGGAATGCCGCAGAAGCGCCTTGCCGCTGCCGCCGCCGTGACGCCGGAGCTTCTCCTGCGCAAAGCCACGCTGGCGCGCACGTCGGTCACGCGCGCCAAGTACGCGCAGCGCGGCCTGGCCCACGGTAGCCCGCTCGACCACACGACGCGCGTCTTGTTGCTGCGGCAGCTGTACCTGTCGCACATGGAGGGCAGCCGTTTTGCCGATGCCCTGGCCGTCGCCGAGCAAATGGTCGACACCTCGGTCATGCCCGACGTCGCCCGGCAAGACGCCGCGCGCGCTTGTCTCGGGCTGGGAGAGCGCGAAAAAGCCATCGAGCACCTGCGCATCGGCAGCCGGGTCAGCCCGCCTGCGCGGCGCGCTTTTCACCTGTGGACGTTGGGCAGCGTGCTGTACCTCGACGGCCGCTACCAGGACGCCTGCGGCGCTCTGTCGCGAGCCGCGCGCTGGGGCACGCGCGACAAGCCGTTGTACCTGGCCGGGCTCGGCTTGGCCCGCCTGGCCGCCGGAGAAGACGTGCCAGATTTGGCCGAGCTGCGCGAGCGGCTGTCCGACGCTCCGTGCGGCCAAGGCTACGGCCAGTTCGTGCTCGGAGAGCTGTGTTACGCGCTCGAAGACTGGGCGGGGGCGGTGCGCTACCTGCGCGCTTTTTTGAAGCGGGTTACCGGCGGCCGCGTTGCTCTGCAAGTGTCACTTTCCGGCGAAATCAAGCAGGCGCGCAGCCTGGTGCGTCGCGCTTCCCAAAAGCTCAGGTAAGGTTCGGCCGTGCTCTCGCGCTTTCGTCGGCTCTCCCCGCTGTTCCTCGCCGCAGCGTTCGCGCTGCTCGCCCTCGGTTGCTCCGCGCCCGGCAAAGACGACTTCAGCCGCGCCCTGGCCAAGGGCCCTTTGTACGCGGCGTTGGTCGCGCTCGGGGGCGGGCTGGCCGTCAGCCTCACGCCCTGTGTTTACCCGATGGTCGCGGTGACGGTCAGCGTGTTCGGCGCCAAGCAAACCAAGCGGCGCTCCGAAGGCGTTTTGCTGTCGCTGGCGTTCGTGCTCGGCATCTGCGGCATGTTCGTGCCGCTCGGGGTGGTGGCGGGCATGACCGGCAGCTTCTTCAGCGCGGTGCTGCAGAACCGTTGGGTGGTAACCGGCATCTCCGCCATGTTCTTGTTGATGGCAGCGTCCATGTTCGGCGCCTTCGAGCTCACGCTGCCTTCGTCGCTCAACAACAAGCTCGCCGAGATGGGGGGCATTGGTTACAAAGGCGCGTTCTTGCTCGGCTTGGTGTGCGGCCTGATCGCCTCGCCCTGCACCGGTCCGGTCTTGACCGGCATTTTGGCTTGGATCGCCAGCACTCAAAACCCTGGGCTGGGAGCCCTGGCCATGGGCGCGTTCTCCATCGGCCTGGGCCTGCCCTTCTTTTTGGTGGGCGCCTTCGCGGTGCAGTTGCCGAAGAGCGGGCACTGGATGGTGCACGTGAAGAGCTTGCTCGGCATCGTGCTGGTGGTGGTGGCGCTGTACTTTCTGAACAACACTTTCGGTTTTGCCACCCGTTTCGTGAGCGGCACCCCGGCGTTCATCGGCGTCGCGGCGGGCCTGGTGCTGTTCGGCCTGTTGCTCGGCGCCGTCCACCGCGAGTTCGGCGAACCGGGCGCGGGCGTAAAGGTCGCCAAGGGCCTGGGCATCGCGCTCGCCAGCGCCGGCACCCTGTTCGTCATTTTGGGCGTCATCAAGCCCAGCGAGACGCTCAATTGGGAGCGCAAGGACATCGAAGGCGCCTTGGCCCGGGCCGCCGCCGACAAGCGCCCGCTCGTGGTCGATTTTACCGCGGCTTGGTGCGGCGCATGCAAAGAGCTGGACAAGAAGACGTTCTCGGAGCCGCGGGTCGGTCAGGAGCTGGGCCGATTCGTGGCCGTCAAGGTCGACGCCACCAACAACGACGACCCCAAAGTGGAGGCCATGTTGGCCCGCTTCAAAGTCGTGGGCCTGCCGACCGTGGTCATGTTCAATTCCCGAGGCAAAGAAGCCGCCCGCTTCAACGACTTCGTCCCCGCCGAAGAATTTCTCAAGTCCGCCCAAGCCGTGGACTGACCCTGCGCACCGCCGCCCGTCCCAAAGCCCCGTAGCGATAGAGCTACGGTGAGGCGGAAATGGGTGTGCTCATTTGGCGCGAGCGCGCTGGGACGGAGTCGCGTCTTCGATGACGAACATGCCGGAGCGAGGCAGCGGACGCTGGCCCAGCTCCTCGATGGCGCGCACCAGCTCGTCGCGTGGAACCGGTTTGTCCAGGACGCGCGGCATGGTCGCAATGTGCTCGCGGCGCGCCACCGCCCGGCATGCCAACCTAGCGCCATAGCTGTCACCGCTGACGAGCAGCACCCGGTCTGCCAGGTGCGGGTACAGGTCGCGGATGCGAGCGTACAGCTCGGGCCCGGTGAGGCCCGGCATCGTGACGTCGGACACAATCACGTCGAAGTGGCTGCCTTCCGCTAGTCGCGCCAGTGCCTCGGCTCCGCTGCTGGCCGTCACCACGTCGAGCTCTCGCAGCATGCTCGCCGACGCCTTCAACACCAGCGTCTGATCGTCCACCAATAGTACCCGCAGGCGGCGACGCGAGGCCGACTCCGAGGCGCGCTGGGCCTCGGCCGCCGCCAAGGTGCGATTGCACTCGGGGCAACGCCAGCGTGGCTCGTCGCCGGAGTCACCGAGCTGCGCTGACCAACCGTGTCGGGCAAGGAGCACGAAGCCCCACTCGACTGCGGCCGATGACTCTCCGCAATCCGTGCAAACGACGAACGAGCTGGTCATGCCCTTTCGTACCTGCAAGCGACGCGCCGCTAGGCGGCGTAGGGGCGTGTAGGACGCTTGCTCCTGAGGCGTTCAGGCTTTGACCCAACGCTCGAGCGCCCCGAGCGCGCTTGCCACGTTCGGTTTCGCCTCTGCAAAACCCAACCATGGATCGTCTATCTCGAGCGCTCGTATCGGCACGGTCACAATCGTGAAACGTGCGGGGTCGAGCCCCGCGTGCAGCTCTTCCCAAGCTAGCGGAGTGGAAACGGTCGCGCCCGGATGAGCGCGCACCGAATACGGTGCCACGATCGTACGCGACGTCCCCGTTTGCCCCGTGTCGACGTAGACTCGATCGCCACGCTTGTCGACCTTGCGTTCCATCGTAGCGAGCTGCGGGTGACGCGCCGTGACGATCCGACCCAAGAGCTCGACCAGCAGCTTGGCGGCCTCGAACGGGATGCCGTCGCCGAGCGGGATCAGCACGTGTAATCCGCGTTGGCCCGAAGTCTTGGGGAAACCAGGCAAGCCGGCGTCGTCGAGCACCTCGCGCAGAGTAAGGCCCAGCCGCACCGCGTCGGAGAAAGGGCGCTCACCGAGATCGAAATCGACGGTCAAGAAGTCACAAGTACCGAGCGACTGCTCTCGACAGGCCAGGACATGCAACGGAATGCAGCCGAGGTTCGCCAGGTAGACGAGGCCGTCGACGTCATCGACCAGAAACACGTTCTTGGGTGTGCGATCCACTTCGTCCGTGTCGGAGATGTCCAGCCGACGCATCCAGGCCGGCGTGCCCTCCGGCACGTTCCACTGATAGAAGCTTTTACCGGCGATGCCGTCGGGATGTCTGACCAGCACCAACGGACGCCCGCGCAAAAACGGCAACATGCGCGGCGCAATGCTGGCGTAGTACGCGCAGAGATCGCCCTTGGTGTAGCCGGCGTCGGGCCAGAAGACTTTGTCCGGGTTGGTTACCCGCACGCGACCGCTGCCGAGAGCCGTGTCCGCGGTGGGCTCGGGTTCCTTCAGCGGCGCGGGCGGCGACGCTTGGCTGGCCTTCGGATCCACGTCGGGGCGCAGGCCCAAAAACACCGGCGCGCGCAGCCGCCCTTCTTCGGTAAAGCCGTGATAGCGCACCTGCACCACCAGCTCCGGCCGCACCCAGCGCGCCTTTTCGGTGCCCGGATCTTCCGGCACCTCACCGTGGCCCGGGTACGTTGTCTGCTCGAGCCCCGGTAGCAGACCGAGCAGCACGCGAATGCTCGCGTCGGAGAGCCCGCTGCCGACGCGGCCGCGGTACTGCAGTTGTCCCTGCACGTACGCGCCCAAGCACAGCGCGCCCAAGCTCTTGCGCGCTCCCTGTCCCTCCACGTACCCCATCACCACGAAGTCGTCATCGCGCTCGCACTTGATCTTCACCCAGTCGGTAGTGCGACGCGGACCCACGCGGTACGGCGACTGCTTGCGCTTCGCCACCACCCCTTCCAGCCGTTCACGTTTGCACAGATCGTAGAGAGCGGAGCCGTCGTCTTCCAGGTGATCGAGCACGCGCACCAGGCCGCGGCCGCGCACCAGTTGGGCGAGCACGCGCTTCCGCTCCACGAGGGGCCACGCCGTCAAATCTCGCCCCGCCAGGCTGAGCAGGTCGAACACCAAGTAAACGACCGGCACGTTGGCGCGCGCTTGCTCGATGTCCAGCGGGCGTTGGGCGTGAATGCGCGGCGCCAGCCGTTCGAAGCTGGGCTTGCCCTCGGCGTCGAACGCGACGACTTCACCATCGAGCAGCGCGTCGTCGATGGGCAGCAGCGACACCGCGCGCGCGATTTCACCGTAGCTGGCGCTGGCCGAGCGCCCATTGCGGTAGCGCAGCGCCACCTGGGCGCCGTGCTTTTCGGCGACGATGCGCACTCCGTCGAGCTTCAGCTCGTACAAGCGTTCGGAGTCGGTCAGGCTCGCGCCCTCGAGCGCGCACAGCATGGGCGTGAGGCCTTGGGCCGGCACCGGTTTTTGGGGAGCGGACGCCACCAGCGCGGCGAGCTCCGCCGCCAGCGCGGCTTTGTCGAAATTCTCTTCGCCCGTCAGGCCCGACAGCACGCCGCGCGGGTCCTTGGTGATGATGTCTTCGTCGGTGGCGAAAGCGTCCTGCTTTTTGATCAACAGCCACTCGGTCTGGTGGCCCTCCCCTACCTCGAGCTTCTTTTGGCCGCGTCCGCTGGTGCGAATCAGTGCGAAAGTGCCGCGCAGCTTGAAGCCGGACAGCTCGAACTTCAGGTCTCCCCGCTCCAGCCCCTCTTCCGCAGAAGTCTCCAGGTAGCGAATGCGCCCCGTGTCCCAGACGATCATCGAGCCGGCGCCGTAGTTGCCGGGCGGAATCACGGCCTCGAAGTCGAGATACTCCAGAGGGTGATTTTCGGTGTGCACCGCCAAGCGCTTGTCGAGCGCCTTGAGGCTGGGCCCGCGCGGCACGGCGAAGCTCTGCAGGGTGCCCGAGCACTCGATGCGTAGGTCGTAGTGCTCGCGCCGAGCTTGGTGCAGGTGGACGACGAAGCGACCGGCACGCGTTGCGCGTGCGCTGCCCTTGCGTTCAGCACTGAACGGCTCTGTGGTTTGGGCGGGGTCGCGCTTACTTCGATAACGCCGGAGCTCGTTCGGATCTTTGGCGGTGCCGGGAGCGCCGGGGGCCGGGCGTTTCGGAGTCATTCGGCCACGTCCGAGCGGGCCCCAGCCCCGCGCGACCAGACTGATTGACCCGAACTTTTCTTCAAATCGCGCTCCTTCCGCTAGCATAGTGCAATGCCTGCTCGCGCCGTGCTTTCCGGCACCATTTCGTTCGGTCTGGTGTCGATTCCCGTCAAATTTTTCACCGCGGCTTCGTCCGAGCAGGTGAGCTTCAACATGCTGCACAAGAAATGCGGCGGCCGGTTGAAGATGCAGTTCTACTGCCCGACCGACAACGAGGTCGTGGAGCGCTCCGACACCGTGAAGGGTTACGAGTACTCGAAGGGCCAGTACGTCAAGTTCAGCGAAGAAGAGCTGAAGGCGCTCGAAACCGAGCGCGGTGGCTCGATCGAGATCACCGAGTTCGTTCCGGTTTCGACCGTCGATTTCTTGCAGGTCGAAAAGAGCTACTACTTGGGCCCGGACAAGGGCGGCGACAAAGCGTACCGGCTACTGGGCGAGGCCATGACCGCCAAGGGGCGCGTCGCGGTCGGGCGCTGGTCGGCGCGCGGCAAAGAGCAAGTCGTCTTGGTGCGCCCCTACGGCAAGGACGGCTTGGTCATTCACCAGCTCTACTACTCGAACGAGATGCGCGCCTTCAGCGAGATCGATACCGGCGCCACCTTCACCTTCAGCGAAAAAGAGCACGAGCTGGCCGAAAAGCTGATCGAGGAGCTGGGCACCGACTCGTTCGACGCCACCAAGTACACCGATTCGTTCAGCGAGCGCGTGAAGGCGGCGGTGGACCAGAAGGTCGCCGGCCAAGAAATCACGATCGCGCCCGAGGCGCCCAAGGCTCAAATCATCGACTTGTTCGAGGCGCTCAAGAAGAGCTTGGCCGACGTCCAAGAAAAGGGCGGCCCCCTCGCGGGCCCGAAGAAGGCCGAAGCCCCCGCCGCCGAAGCTGCCCCCGCCAAGAAACCTCGCGCCAAGAAAGCCCAGTAACCAAGCGCGCAGCCGGCCGGGGCCGTCCCCCGCCCGGCTCGTTTCTTGGCCCGAGGGCTGACGCCGGCTTAATGCCAAGGGACCCCGCGGAGGTCCCATGAAGGCTCGCCCAGCAACTTTGGTCGTGATCGAATTCGGCGCCAGCTGGCCGCGTTGGCTCAACCCGTCGGGTGACCGCGGTGACTTGGCGGTGGTGGCCCAGCATTACGCGGGTCCGCCCACCGACCTGATCACGCAAGTCGCCATGCGCGTCACTCGTCTCCAGGCGCGCGGCTGGGAGCTGTCGTCGATGGTGCTCGTGTCCAACGGACGTGCAGATGCCCCGACCGCTGCGGCTCGCTCGATCTTGGCGCGCGGCTTGCTCGCGCACCTGGCCGGCTCCGGCGGAGGCAGCTTCGTCCTCAGCGTCGATGCTTATCTCGGCCTCCGCGCCGAGCACAACTTGACGGCGCTCGCGGCCAGCCTCGAACCGAGCGCGCTCGCCAGCCGGGTCGAGCTCCGCCTCGAGAGCGCGGCGAGCTCGGCATCATCCATGCCGGTGCCCCGCGCCCTGACGGCCTAGACGATCGGTGCTATCTCGGCCCGCGTGACGAACGCGGCGGCCCAAGAATCGGCTCTTCCCACGAGCCTCCCCGCGCCCGAAGCGCTCGATCGCGAGACCTGCGCGGCGCTCGAGTGGCCGGCGCTCCTGGCGGCGCTCGGCAGCTTCTGCACCAGCAGCGCCGGCAAGGCGCGCGCGCTCGCCCTGCACCCCGCCGCAGATTTGGAGTCGGCTCTCGCTCGCAACCAAGTCGTGAGCGAGCTGCTCGATCTCGATCGCTTGGGCTTGGCGCCGCCGGCCCGCGCCTTCCCCGACGTGGCCCCCGCGCTCGAGCGCGCGGCGCGTGGTGGAGTCGCCAGCGCGGCCGAGCTGTGGCAAGTGCGCGAGCTGCTGGAGGTCGCTTCCAAGCTGCGCGTGTTCGCCAAGGCTCAGCGCGAAAGCCACGGCGCGCTCAGCCAAGCCGTCGATTCACCGCCCGAGCTGTCGGGTTTGGAAGAAGATCTTGCCCACGCGCTCGAGCCCGACGGCACCGTCGCCGATCGCGCGTCGCCCGAGCTGGCCCGCGCCCGCAAACGCACCCGGGAGCTGCGCGAGGAGCTGAAGCGCAAGCTAGGCCAGCTCATTGAGCGGCACGCCGACGTGGTGCAAGCCGACTACTACACCGAGCGCGAAGGCCGCTACGTGCTCCCGGTACGGGCCGACGCCCACCTGCGGGTTCCCGGAATCGTGCTCGGCTCCAGCGCCTCGGGTGCCACCCTGTTCGTCGAGCCCGAAGAGCTCACCGGCCTCGGCAATCAACTGCGCATCCAGGAGGCGGAGGCGCTGCGCGAGGCGGCCAAGGTGCTCACGGTGCTGTCCGGCTATTTGGCCAGCGACGCCGAGCAAGTGCGGGTCGCGCAACGAGCCTGCGAAGAAGCCGACGTGCTGGGCGCGCTTTCGCGCTTTGCCCGGCAAACGCGCTCCGTCATCGTGCCGCTCGTCGCCGAGGCGACGCTCGATCTACGCCGTGCGCGTCACCCGCTGTTGGCTCTTTCGACCGAGACGGTGGTGGCAAACGACATCGCCATCGAAGCCGAGCGGGCGCTGGTGATCTCGGGCCCGAACGCCGGCGGCAAGACCGTGGCGCTGAAGACGTTGGGGTTGGTGGCGTGGATGGCGCGCGCCGGCATTCCCCTGCCCATCGCCGAAGAGTCGCGCGTCGGTTGGTTCGGCTGCGTTTTGGCCGACATCGGCGACGAGCAAAGCATCGCGCGCTCGCTGTCGACGTTCAGCGCTCACGTGCAACGCCTGTGCACGCTGCTCGAGCGCGCGGCGGGGGACACCTTGATTCTGCTCGACGAGCTGGCGTCCGGCACCGATCCGGAAGAGGGCGCGGCGCTGGCCGCGGCCATGCTGGAAGCGCTCACGGCGCGCGGCGCCGCCGTCGCCGTGACCACCCACTACGAAAAGCTGAAAGAGTTCGCGGCGCACGCACAGCACCTGCAAAATGCGTCGGTCAGCTACGACTTCGAGCGCATGGCGCCGACATTTCGGCTGACCATGGGCATTCCCGGCGCGTCGAGCGCGCTCACGGTGGCGACTCGGCACGGCTTGCCCCGCAGCGTCGTGGCTCGCGCCCAGGCCCTTTTGCCCGAGCAATCGCTGGAGCGCGAGCGCGCGGTGGAGAAGCTCGACCGGCAACGCCAGGCCTTCGAGCAAGAGCGCGCAGAGCTGCAGCGCCAAGCCGAAGAGCTGAAGCAGCTGCGCGAGCACTTGGAAACGGAGCACGAGAGCGAGCGCGCAGAGCTAGCCGCCGAAGCGGAGCGCGAAACGCTGGCGCTGCGCGCCAACGTCTCCAAGATCCGCGCCGAGCTCTTGGCGGTCCGAGAGCGACTCAAGCACGAAGCCCACGACCCCAAAGCGCTGCGCAGCATCGAGCGCGACTTGGGCCGCGCCGCCGTGCACGTCTCGCTCGGCGGCGCGCTGCTGCCCGAGCGCGCCGCGCCCGACGCTCCCCGCGCCGTGAGCAGTCGCAGCGCGCCCAGCGTCGTCTACAAGAGCGGCGACACGGTGCGCGTCAAATCTTCCGGCCTGTTGGCCACGGTGCTCGAGGCCGACGCCGACAAGTTGCGACTTCAGGTCGGCTCCATAAAGTTAATTTTACGAGCCGAGGACGTCGAAGCCGCGCAAGCTCCGCGCAAACAAAAGCAGGCCCCGCGTGCCCACAAAAGCAGCGCGGCTTCGGCGCTGCCGGCGGCGGTGCGCACCAGCATGAACACGCTCGATCTGCGAGGCGAGCGGGTCGACGTAGCCCTCGATCAAGTCGACGTCTTCATCGATCGCATGATGAGTGTCGGCGAGCCGCTCGGCTTCGTGCTGCACGGCCACGGCACGGGCGCGCTCAAGTCGGCAGTGCGCTCGCATCTGCAGGCTTCCAGCTACATTGAACAGTCTCGACCCGCTGACCCGGACTCGGGCGGCGATGCTTTCACGATCTTCTGGCTCAAGTGCTAGCGTAGCCGCACCTCATCGAATGTCGGCCCGCGAATCCTCGAGCTCTTTGAAGCTTGCGACGGCAGGGACGAAGCTACCGAGCGCACCTCAACACCGCGCCCCCAAGTCTTCGCCCTCGTCCGCCGCAGCATCACCCGGTCACGGTCACGTCCACGACGGCGACGCCGCCTACCACCTCAAGATGGCCGTCGCCGCGCTCGGCGTGGTGTACGGCGACATCGGCACGAGCCCGCTGTACGCCATGCGCGAGTGCTTCAACGAAGAGCACGGCATCAGCGTCACGCCCTCCAACGTCATGGGCGTGCTGTCGCTGATCTTTTGGGCGCTGACGCTGATCGTCTCGCTCAAGTACGTGGCCTACGTCCTCCGCGCCGACAACAAGGGTGAGGGTGGCATTTTGGCCCTGATGGCGCTGGCCAGCCAGGCCCTGCACGGCAAGCGCGTCTACCCGGTGCTGATCGGCCTCGGCGTGTTCGGCGCCGCTCTGCTCTACGGCGACGGCGTGATCACGCCGGCCATCTCCGTGTTGTCCGCGGTCGAAGGTCTTCAGATTGCGGCGCCAGGCCTCGAGCATCTGGTGATACCGCTGACCATCGCCATCTTGATTGGCCTGTTCGTGATGCAGAAGCGCGGTACCGCCGGCTTGGGCGCGATCTTCGGGCCGATCATGATGGCGTGGTTCGGATCGTTGTTGGGCTTCGGCGTGTACCGCACCCTCGAGCACCCCGCGGTGATGGCGTCGGTCAACCCGATGTACGCCGCGCACTTCTTGCACGAGAACGGCGTCGTCGGGCTGCTGGTGTTGGGCGCGGTGGTGCTCGTCGTGACCGGCGGTGAAGCGCTGTACGCCGATCTCGGGCACTTCGGTCGCAAGCCGATTCGTTTGGCCTGGTACAGCGTGGCCATGCCCGCGCTGCTGATGAACTATTTCGGCCAGGGCGCGCTGTTGATTGCCGACCCCAAAGCCGTCGAAAACCCGTTCTTTCGCATGCTGCCGAGCCTGGCCCTGTACCCCATGGTCATCCTGTCGACGGCCGCGACCGTGATCGCTTCGCAGGCGCTGATCACCGGCGTTTTCTCGCTCACGTCGCAAGGCACCATGCTCGGGCTGTTGCCGCGCGTCAGCATCAAGCACACCTCCGCCTCCGAGCGCGGGCAGATCTACGTGCCGTTCGTGAACTGGGCGCTCATGCTGGCCACCATCGGTCTGGTGTTGGGCTTCAAGAGCTCCAGCAACCTGGCCGCGGCTTACGGCATTGCCGTCACGCTCACCATGGTCATCACCACCATCTTGGCCTACTTCTTGGTGCGCCAAGTGTGGGGCTGGAGCGTGCCCAAGGCGGCGGCGGTGTCGCTCGTCTTTTTGATCCCCGAGCTGGTGTTCATGGGCGCCAACGCCATCAAGATCGAGCACGGCGGCTGGTTCCCGCTGGTGGTCGGCGCCGCCATCTACGCCATGATGTTGAGCTGGAAGCGCGGCCGCGAAATTCTGGCACAACGCTTCCGCGAGCAGCTGCTGCCGCTGACCGACTTCTACGACATCATGCACGTCGAGATGCCGGCGCGCGTGCCGGGCACGGCCGTGTTCATGACCAGCACCAAGGACGGCACGCCGCCGGCCATGCTGCACAACTTCATGCACAACCGGGTCGTGCATCAGCACATCGTGCTGCTCACGATCGTCACGAGCGAGTCGGCGCGCGTGGCCGAGGAAGACCGCTTCTCGATGGAGCAGCTGGAGCACGGCTTCGTGCGCGTGATCGGCCGCTACGGCTTCATGGAGCAGCCCGACGCGCCCAAGCTGCTGCACGACGCTGGCGTCATCGGCTCGGTCGAGCACGTGACCTTCTTCTTGGGCCGCGAAAACTTGATCGCCACCGCCCACCCCGGCATGGCGAAATGGCGCGTGAGCCTGTTTGCGTTCCTGACCCGAAACGCCCAGCCCGCGACCAAGTTCTTCAACATCCCCCCCGACCGGGTGATGGAGCTCGGCGCTCAAATCGAGCTGTAGCCTCGCGCGACGCCTGGCGAGCTCACCAAGTCGCCCGAGCGCGCGGGCCTTTCGCCAGCTGACCACGCGAGATATCCTGGCGCTTCCGATGAAGCGCCGGTATTCCGCGACTGCAACTCGTTTTGCCACCGTATTGCTCGTGACTTCGACGGCGGCCGGAGCGCCGAAGCCGTTGATCACCTATTTCCAGCCGATGCCAATCGTCACGCCGCTTTCCACGACCGTCTGGGGCGCGTCGAGCGTCGGCGCGCGTGATCCAGGCAACGGGCTCGAGGACAAAGGCAGCGCCGGAGGCGTCGCGCCCGGCGCGGAAAAGAACTTCTACTGGGACGGCAAGATCCTCAAAGGCGAGGACGGCAAGTACCACATGTATGCCAGCTACTGGACGTACAGCGACGGGTTCGGACCGCCCACGGGCGCCAGCGGAACCGGCTGGCAAAGCTCGATCCCGATGCAAGCGGTCAGCGACAACGTGATGGGACCCTACGTTACTCAGGGCGATTGTTACGCCAAGAACCAAGAAGGCAACAACAAGGGGCACAACACGACCGCGCTCATTACCCCAACCGGCGCCGCTCCGTACACGTTGTCCGTAGGCGAAATCGTTGCCGGTCAGATGTTCGCGGCTAGCTCGGCGAACGGACCGTGGACCCCGCTAGGCGCGATGAAGACCAATACGAACGGCCATGGCGGCTGCGGCACCCTCTCCTCGAACTTTACGTTCACGGTGGGTCCCGACAACCGGTTCTGGGCAACGTCTCGCAGCGGCTGCGTCATGGACAGTGACCAGGTCCTCGGAACCTACAAGGTGGAAACCGACAGTGTGCTGCCCAACCTCGAAAACAACTCCAACGCCAACGCCGAGGACGAGGTCATTTGGTACAGCGGTGGCTATTTCCACATCGTGTACAACTACTGGCACGTACAGCGCGCCTACCACATCATGTCCAAGAACGGCGTATCGAGCTGGACGAGCACGGGCCTTGCGTACCAGGCGGTTCAAACACCCGCCAACGGGAACTCGAACTGGCTCCGCTACACCGACGGCACCGTGAACCAGTGGCACAACATGGAGAGACCGAGCGTGTACCTGGAGGGCGGCCACGTCACCCACTTCACCTTTGCCGTCACTGATCTGGACAAGAACTCCAGCGCCGTGAATTCGGGCGGCAGCAAGGTCCTGGTCGTCCCGTTCAACGGCGTGCAGTTCGATTGCGACAACGGTGACGCCGCCTCCTGCGCCGAGCTGTCAGCGGGCCAAGGGGGTAGCGGAGGCGGGGGCGGAACCGCTGGCGCCGCCGGCAACGGAGCTGCCGGAGCCGCTGGCGCGGCCGGTAACGCAGGCGGTGGAACCGCTGGAGCGGGCGGCAGCGCGGGCGGGAATGGCGACGCCGGTGCGGTCGGCGGAGGGACCGGGGGTGGCTCCGGAACGGGCGGCTCCGCGGGCGCGAAAACGGGCGGGGCGAGTAGCATCACGGGCGGGACGGGCGGCAGCTCTGCCCAGACTGCAGGGACGAGCAATTCGGCCAGCGGCGGCTCGGGCCAAACTGGCCAGACTGACGGCGGATGCTCGTGCGGCGTCGCCTCAGGCAGCGCGGGCCGGTCGATCTCAGCCTTGGTCTTGCTCGGGGCCCTGGTCGGAACCCGCCGGCGACGTGCGCCGCGGCGTCGGTGAACAGCTCGGCGTTGGCGATTCCATCGGGCGGGGCGCGCCAGTCCCGGAGCCTCCTGCGCGGCTTTCTAGTCGCGCGGACAATTCAAACCTCCCGCCCCCTTGCCAAGCTGCCACCGAGCGTTACCCTGCCTGTCTTGTCATGAGATTGCACGACCTCGGGCCCGCCATCCCCCTGCTGATCGCCCTCTGCTTCCAGGGGTGGGTCACGTACCGCGTCTGGCGCACCCGGGTGTTCGAGCGTTCGCAGAAGCTGAACCAGGCCAAGCTCATCTGGCTGCTGCCCGTCCTGGGGGCCATCATGGTCTTCTCGGTGCTCCACCAAGAGGAGCGGGCCGAGCGCGACGGCCCGCAGCTCCGGCTCTGACGCTCGGTTTTACACCGCGAAGTGCGCGGAAACCGTGCGAAATCTCGATTGCTTGAGCCCCCCAATACCCCCGTGCTAGTAGCCGCCCGCGCTCTGCATTAGAGCGCACCAAGGCCCGCGTGTGGGCCGTTTGCGGGATCCCAGGGGACCCCGTTTCATCGAGGAGCTAGCATCTTGGACCGTCGCTCAGGACCTTCCGTTGCGTCCTTCCTGTCATTGTTCGCAGCGTGCGTGATGGCTTTCGTGCCCAAACTCGCGCTCGCAGCTGAGCCCCATCATGGCGGTGAAGCCAGCCTCGTGCTTCCCGACTTGAGCAGCGTCCGCGTGCTGGGAACGGACGGTCACAGCCTGCTGATGGTGGGCCTGCTGGTTTCCGCCCTCGGCATCCTGTTCGGCGTGGTTGCGCTGAAGCAAATCAAAGCGCTGCCGGTCCACAAGTCGATGGCCGACGTCTCGCAGATCATCTGGGAGACGTGCAAGACGTACCTGTTCCAGCAGGGCAAATTCATCCTGATGCTCGAGGTGCTGATCGGCAGCATCATCGTCCTGTACTTCGGCGTCTTGCAGCAGCTGGGCGTCGGTCGCGTGCTGATGATCTTGGCGTTCAGCTTGATCGGCATCGCCGGCAGCTACGGCGTCGCTTGGTTCGGCATCCGCATCAACACCTACGCCAACTCGCGCACCGCGTTTGCCAGCCTCGAAGGCAAGCCCTACCCGGTGTACGCGATTCCGCTGAAGGCCGGCATGAGCATCGGCATGCTGCTGATCAGCGTGGAGCTGGTGTTGATGCTCGGCATCTTGCTGTTCATCCCCGGTGAATACGCGGGTTCTTGCTTCATCGGCTTTGCCATCGGTGAGTCGCTGGGCGCTTCCGCCCTGCGCATTGCCGGCGGCATCTTCACCAAGATCGCCGACATCGGCTCGGACTTGATGAAGATCGTCTTCAAGGTCAAAGAAGACGACGCCCGCAACCCCGGCGTCATCGCCGACTGCGTGGGCGACAACGCGGGCGACTCCGTCGGCCCCAGCGCGGACGGCTTCGAGACCTACGGCGTGACCGGCGTCGCGCTCATCTCGTTCATCTTGGTGGCGGTCAAAGAGCCGGCGGTCCAGGTGCAGCTCTTGGTCTGGATCTTCGCGATGCGCATCGTGATGGTCGTGGTCAGCGCCTTCTCGTACTGGATCAACGAGGCGGTGCAGAAGGGCGTCATCGCCAAGGCCGCCAAGGTCAACTTCGAAGCGCCCCTCACCTGGTTGGTCTGGATCACGTCGCTGGCTTCGCTGGCTTTGACGTTCGTGGTCTCCAACCTGCTGATCAAGGACTTGGGCGACGGCACGCTGTGGTGGAAGCTCTCCGCCATCATCAGCTGCGGCACCCTGGCCGGCGCCATCATCCCGGAGCTGATCAAGGTCTTCACCTCGACCACGTCCGGTCACGTGGCGGAGGTCGTCACCTCTTCGCGTGAAGGCGGCGCCTCCCTGAACGTGCTTTCGGGCCTGGTCGCCGGTAATTTCAGCGCCTTCTGGATGGGCGTCGTCATCACCATCCTGATGGGCACCTCTTACTACTTCAGCGGTGAAGGCATCGGCGCGTTGATGATCGCGCCGGCGGTGTTCGCCTTCGGCTTGGTGGCGTTCGGCTTCTTGGGCATGGGCCCGGTGACGATCGCCGTCGATTCGTACGGCCCGGTGACGGACAACGCCCAGTCGGTGTTCGAGCTCTCGCAGATCACCGAGATTCCGAACGTGGCGGAAGAGATTCAGAAGGCCAACGGCTTCAAGATCGACTTCGAGAAGGCCAAGCACCTGCTCGAAGAGAACGACGGGGCCGGCAACACCTTCAAAGCCACCGCCAAACCGGTGCTGATCGGCACCGCCGTCGTCGGCGCCACCACGATGATCTTCTCGATCGTCGTCTTGCTGACCCACGGCTTGACCGACAACATCGAGAACCTGTCGATCCTCCACCCGCCCTTCTTGCTCGGCATGATCATGGGCGGTGCGGTGATCTTCTGGTTCACCGGCGCGTCCATCCAAGCGGTCGTGGCCGGCGCTTACCGCGCGGTCGAGTTCATCAAACGCAACATGAAGCTCGACGGCGGCGCCGCCTCCATCGAAGACAGCAAGAAGGTCGTGCAAATCTGCACGCAGTACGCGCAGAAGGGCATGATCAACATCTTCTTGGTCATCTTCTTCGGCACGCTGTCCTTCGCTTGCCTCGATCCGTTCATGTTCATCGGCTACCTGATCGGACTTGCGCTGTTCGGCTTGTTCCAGGCTTTGTTCCTGGCCAACGCTGGCGGCGCCTGGGACAACGCCAAGAAGGTGGTCGAGGTCGAGCTGAAGGAGAAGGGCACCGAGCTGCACGACGCCGCCATCGTCGGCGACACCGTCGGCGACCCCTTCAAGGACACCTCGTCGGTGGCCATGAACCCGATCATCAAGTTTGCCACCCTGTTCGGCTTGCTCGCGGTCGAGCTGGCGGTGAACTTGAAGGAAACGGGCCACGAAGGCCTGCTCATGGGCTTGGCCATCGGCTTCGGGCTGGCCATGTTGTTCTTCGTGTGGCGCTCGTTCTACGGCATGCGCATCAGCGGGCTGGAAGCGGAGAGCACGTCCAGTGCTGCCGCGTCCTCGCCGGCAGAGTGACACGCCGCTAGAGTCGCGGTAACGGACCCAGATTTTTTCGTCGGAAGATCGGAAGGTCGGAAGGTGAGAATTTCTGGGTTCGCCGCGCCAAGGGGGCACTAGCAGGTTCAGCTCTTGCTGGGTTTGGGAGCCTTCGCCGTTTTGGGCTCGGTTTTCTTAGCGGCCTTTTTGGCTTCGACCGCGACCTTCTTGGCGGCCTTGCGTTGTTTGGGTGGAGCCGCTTGCGCGGGCGTGGCCACCGGCAACACCGGCGTCTGACCGCGGAAGAGCTGCTCGAGCCCTTGCGCATAGGCGGGGCCGAGCACCTCGTGCTTCAGATACACGTAAGCCTCCTGCCAGGGCTGCGCGGCAATGCGCGCGTGCCATGCCTCGAGCCCGGAGAGCTCGTAGCTGGCGGCGCGCAGGCGCAAGTAGCCGAACCTGGTCGTGGCGATCAGCGGCAACGGCTCGCCTTCGTCCGGATCGCCCGCCACCAAGGCCGCGCCCTTGTCGGCCAACAGCGTCGTCACTTCGTCGTCGAACCACGACGGGTGGCGAAATTCGAACGCGGCCTGCGTGTCTGGAGGCAGCAGCTCCAAAAACTCGCGCAGCACCCCCGCGTCCTTGCGAAAGAACGGCGGCAGCTGAAACAGAATCGGTCCGAGCCGCGGGCCAAGCGTTGCCGCGATCTTCAGAAAGTGCGCGGTTCCGTCGGCAGCATCCTTCAAGCGGGCAATGTGGGTGATGCTCTTAGGTGCTTTCAGCGCGAACCGAAAGCGCTCGATCGCCGTCACCTTGTTGCTCCAGCCCTCCAACAGCGCCGGCTGCGGCATGCGATAAAAGGTGTTGTTGATCTCGACGGTGGCCAGCCGCTCCGCGTAGCTCTTCAACATTTCGGCGTCGGGTAGGCCTGCTGGATAGAAGCTGCCCTTCCACTCCGCGTACGAAAAGCCGCTGGTCCCTACGAAGAGCTCCATTCGCCCGAGCCTAATAGCTCAGGCCCACGAAGGCGCAGGCATCGAGCCAAGGCGGGCCAGGCTCGATGCGCACTTGAACCGACCCCAAAACGCCCACGAGACCGCCAGCCGGCCGAGTATAGAAGAGCCGGTGCGACCGTTCTTTTGCGACTGGAAACGAGCCAAATGGCTACCGCGGATCAACCGAGTAGTAAGCCGTGCTAAAGATTTTCAATTAGAGGTGCGGGCTCGTTAATCTGTCGAGCTCGGAGTTCATTGGCCACCAGCGTTGCCCCCGGTGAGGTCGTAGAGTCGAAGTATCGCGTCGATGCAGCCATCGATGGCGCTGTAGACGCGTTCGCCGCCAGCACGGTCGACGGCAACACGTCGGTGATGCTGTTCAAGGTGACGCCGACCGCGGCCAGCGCCATCGAGCGTGCCAAGGGCGTCGAGCACATGCACCTAGCCAAGCTGCTGGAAGTGCTGGACCTCGACGGTGAGAAATACGCCGTCGCCGAGCGCTTGCCGGGTCTGACGTTGGCCGAGCGCCTCGACGACATCGGCAAAAAAGAGCCGGTCGACGCCGTCCGCTACTCGCTGCGCATTGCGGACGCCCTGTCTTCGTTACACGAGGCGGGCGCCTGCCACGGCTCCGTCCACCCTCGCGGGATTCTGATCCAGGTCGAAGGCCACGCCCCGCCCGTGCTGGGGTACTTCCCTTCCAACGACACCAGCTACCGCTCCGCCGAGCGCGGCAACGAAGACCCGCCAACCGAGTCGGACGACTCTTGGGCGGCGGCCGCGTTGCTACACAAGATGCTGCTCGGTACGACGCCTCCGAGAGAAGGCTACGCATCCGAGGCCGAGCTGCGGCTCGCCGGCGTCACCGATGCGGCGCTGTGCGCGGCCATGGCGCACGCCCTGAACAAGGACACCGAGCAGCGCAGCCGCGACGTACGCCCGCTCAAGCGCGAGCTAGCGCGCTGGTTCGTCGAGCACGCCGGTGAAGAGCCGATCGCCCCCGGCCCGCATTCTTCTTCCCCGCCGCCCTTGCCGGCCAACCAACGCACGCTGGGCGGCACCACCACGTCCTCCATGCCCGCGGCGCCCAGCCGCCCCCCCAGCACGACCCCCAAGGCCGGCATGCGGCGCATCATCCCGCTGGCGGTAGGCGGCATCGTCGTCGGCTTGTTGGGCGGGTGGGTGTTCAACGCTCTTCGGCCCAAGCCCCCGGTCGAAGCCGCGCCGAAAGTCGCCAGCGCGCCGGCCGCGCCCGCCAGCGACAAGCCCATCGATTTAGGCGAGGTGCCGGTCACCGGCGAAAGCGAAAAGACGGTCGCGCCGACCGACAAGCTCAGCTCGTGCGTGATGGGCTACCTGCCCCAAAACACCTTCGGCTCCGCCCCCGACTTTTCAGGCTTCTGCGATCAGACCGATCCGCGCGCCGGAGCGGACAAGCTGCGCGTCGCCATCGTTGCCAGCGCGCCCAAGACGGGCGGCGCCACCACGGCGATGAAGATCTTCGCTCGCATCGGCTGGTACGACATGGCCGCCTTCGCCGTCGTGCGCGCCGGCTGCTGTCCCGACGCCAAACCGCTCGAGCTGCCCGAGGCGTCCAAGACGTGCAGCAGCATGTCCGAAGCTTTGCAAGAAGTCGGCAAAGAAGTGGTCGCCAACCACCCCGCGGAAGAGTCGCTGAAGAAGTACACAGCGGCCATTCACTGCGAGGTCAACGTGGGCCGCGGCCAACTGTTCCGCAAAGCCGAGCGCCCCGCCGGCGGCGAAGACAGCGCCTTCCTCGAGCTAGTAAAGAGCTTCCAAACTCCGTAACGACGCTCGTCGGACCCAGATTTTTTCACAAGAAGATCAGAAGGGCAGAAGGGCGAGCGAAGAGGGGGCGCAGCGGTGAACCGTCCATTGCGTTGCGCCTCCCGGATTCGTGAAGCTCAACGACGCCTGTTCGTCGGCAACCCGCTCGTACCGGTTGCTCTCGTTGCAACGCTGCCTCGAGCACGCTTTGGCGCCCCTCCGACCTTCTATCCTTCTGCCCTTCCTGTGAAAAAATCTGGGTCCCCGAATTGCCGTTGCGGCTCCGGGCGGATCCGTACGATTTGACCCGCCCAGCTGGGCGGGGGACTAGGCCTACCCCCACCTTCGATTTTTCGTATGCTCGGGCGGCCTTGGGTGAAGTGCTGCTTTTCACGTTGGATGCGGTGTTGGGCATCGCCGTGTCGTGGGCGATCTTGCGGCGGGATCTGAGGCGGCTTTCAGGGGTGGAGCTCGGCCGCGCTTGGCCGGACTCGACCTTGTGGCTGGCCGTGGTGGTGTTGGGTCCACTGAGCGTGCCGTTTCACTTCCTCCGGACGCGGCGCAGCTGGGCGGGGGTCGATATGGCGCTGGTGGGGCTCGGCCTGGCGGTTGGGCTGAGCAGCCTGCCGGGCGAGGGTTTGCGCTGGGTTTTCGGGATAGCGGAGTAAGCCGCGGAATAAGCGCGGCTAGTTCATTGTCTCGGGCCCGAAATGCGCGTAACTACGCGCGGGAAAAGCCATGGACGTACGCGCACTGAACGATGTCGTTGCCAAGGAAAGCGCCTTCATCGACGACCTGACGGCTGAAATCGGCAAGGTCATCGTCGGGCAAAGCTACATGATCGAGCGGGTGCTGGTCGGCCTTTTGGCCGGCGGGCACGTGCTGCTCGAAGGCGTGCCGGGCCTGGCCAAGACGCTCACCGTCCGCACGCTGTGCGACGTCATCTCGGCCAAGTTCTCGCGCATCCAGTTCACGCCCGACCTCTTGCCGGCCGATCTCATCGGCACCGTGATCTACGACCAGCGGACCGGGCAGTTCTCCAGCAAGCTCGGTCCGGTGTTCGCCAACCTGGTGTTGGCCGACGAGATCAACCGCGCGCCGGCCAAGGTGCAGAGCGCGCTGCTCGAGGCCATGCAAGAGCACCAGGTCACGCTCGGCGACACCACGTACCCGTTGCCTGATCCGTTCGTGGTCATGGCCACGCAAAATCCGATCGAGCAAGAAGGCACCTACCCGCTGCCCGAAGCGCAGATCGATCGCTTCATGTTGATGATCAAGGTCGGCTACCCCTCGCGCGAGGAAGAGCGCGCGGTGATGGATCGCATGACCGGCGTTTTGCCCAGCCGTGCCACCGCGCGTTGCACGCCCGAGCAGCTGCTGACCGCCCGCAAGGTCGTGCGCGACGTGTACGTCGACGACCGGGTCAAGGACTACATCGTGGACGTGGTGTTCGCCACGCGCGAGCCGCAGAAGAAGGGCATGAAAGAGCTGGCGCCGCTGATCGAGTACGGCGCCAGCCCGCGCGCCAGCATCGCCCTGAACCTGGCCGCGCGCGCTCATGCTTTCTTGCGCCACCGCGGCTACGTCACCCCCGAAGACGTCAAGGCCATCGGCCCCGACGTGCTGCGTCACCGCGTCGTGCTGTCGTACGAGGCAGAGGCCGAAGAAGTGACGGCCGAGGACATCGTGCGGCGCGTGTTCGAGGTGGTCGAAGTTCCGTGAAGGCGCGTTTTCGCAGGGCGCATTTTCAAGAGGCCTAGAGCTTGGTCAGGAAAGAGCTGCTCAAAGCGCTCCGGCGCATCCAGATCACGACCAACCGGCTCGCGACTCAGCAGCTGTCGGGCAACTACGCGTCCGTGTTCAAAGGCCAAGGCTTGTCGTTCCGCGAGGTGCGCGAGTACCAGCCGGGCGACGACGTACGCGCCATCGACTGGAACGTCAGCGCGCGCATGGAGCAGACCTTCGTCAAGGTCTTCGTCGAAGAGCGCGAGATGACGGTGATGCTGCTGGTCGATCTGTCGGCCAGCCAGCGCTTTGGCACCCAAGGCGGCAGCAAGGTGCGGCTGGCCACCGAGGTGGCGGCGCTGTGCGCGTTCAGCGCCATCAAGCACAACGACCGCGTCGGCTTGATCATGACCACCGACCAAGTCGAGAAGATCGTGCCGCCCAAGAAGGGCCAAAAGCACGTGATGCGCGTGGTGCGCGAAATCATGGGCGCGAGCCCCGAGCGCGCCGGCACGGATCTGATTGTGGCGCTGGAAACCTTGATGCACGTCACGCGGCGACGCAGCGTGGCCTTCCTGATCAGCGACTTTTACGCCCCCGACTACGGCCGCGCGCTGTCGTTGGCGGCGGCGCGCCACGACATCATCCCGATCATGCTGACGGACCCTCGCGACATCGAGCTGCCCGACGTCGGTCTGGCAAGCTTCGAAGATCTCGAGACGGGCGAGAGCGTGATCGTCGACACGAGCAGCGCCCAGGTGCGCGCTCACTACGCCAAACAGATGCGTCGGCAGCAGAGCGAAACGGTCCAGCTGTTCAACAAGCTCGGCTTGGATCACTGCGTCGTGCGCACCGACCGACCCTACATCACACCGCTCCGCGACTTGTTCGCGCGTCGCGCTCGCAGGATCCGCAGGTGAAGCGCAGCCTGGCTCTACTCTTGGTCGCGGCTTCGGCGCAGGCGCAGACGGCGTCTCCGAGCGCGTCGGCGCCGTCTGGGGCCGCCGCGGCCGCGTCGGGCTCGGCTGCGCCCCCGCTCGGCGGTGTCACGCCGCCCAGCGAGGGGCCGAGCTGCGTCGAAAAGCTGCCCGCCGGCAAAACGCGACCTGCGTTCACGGAGAGCTTTCCCGCGCGTGGCTTGAGCGGGCACGCCCTGCCGCTGGTGGTCACGGTGGCGCACGGCCCCGCCGAAACCGTGCTGCCGACCGGCTTCCGTTTTCAAGCCGACGCCCCCGAGGCCAAGACGCTGAAGGCCGCCGGCTTCATCGTGCCCAACCCCGAAGGCGGGGCGGGCCCGAAAGTGCAACGCAGCGACGGCGCCGCCACGAAGAGCACGGTGACGCTGTCGTTCGTGGCGCTGCCCAAGAAACCGGGGCGCAATACGCTCACGTTGCCGCCGATGCCGATCACGATCGCGCGCGCCAGCGGTGAGCTCATCACCCTGTGCACCCAGCCGCACACGGTCGTGATCGAAGAGCCGACGTCGAGCACGCCGAACCCCAAGCCCAAGGACAATCCGCCGCCGCGCCGCCAACGCGAAGAGTGGACCCTGCTCAAGCAGGCGCTCGAGATCGGCGCGATTGCGCTGGTGGTCGGCGCCGCGCTAGCTTGGTTGATCGGTCGCTGGCTGAAGCGTCCGCGCCCGGTACCGCCGCCCCCGCCGCCGCGTCCGCCGTGGGAGGTGGCGCGCGAATCGCTCCACGACTTGCGTCACGCCGGCTTGACCCGTGAGGGGCGCTTTGCCGAGCACTTCGATCGCGTGTCGGACATCGTGCGGCGCTACCTGGGCGACCGCTACGGCTTCGACGGCCTGGAGAGCACGACCCGCGAAATGCTGGGCGAATTGCGCGCCACCACGCCGCGCATCGTGGTGCTCGACGAAATCGAACGCTTCCTGCGCCAGGCCGATTTGGTGAAGTTCGCCCGCCTGACGCCGAGCGAGGTCGAGTGCTCGACGGCGCTGGCTGACGCCGAACAGATTGTGGATCGCACCGTGCCGCCGCCCATGCCCGCCGGCACCGCGCCGTCCGAGCCGCAGCCGGCCGGCGAAGCGGACGCCGACGTCGACGGGCGCGAGGAGGAGCGGGATGGCTGAGCCGACACCGCTCGAGACGAACGAGCCCTCCGCCGTGCCGCCCGCGCAAGGCGCAAGGCCGGCCGATGCCGCCAAGCGCCCCGCAAAATCGGCCAGCGCTCAACGCGAACGAACGCTCAAGTTGCGCAAATGGCTGCGCGCGCTGTCGCTGCTCGGCTTCACCCTGCTGGCTCTGCTGATCGGCATCGCCTACCCGGCGTTGGCGCGCGGCAGCGAGCTCTCGTACGCCGAGTTCCAGAACCCGTGGTGGCTGTTGTTGTTGGTCACCGTGCCGGCGCTGTTCTACCGCGGCACTCTGGGCGAAGACCGCAGGCTGCCGCGCGCGCTCTTGGGCACGCTCGCGCCGCTGCGAGTAGGGCCGTCGGGCCCACGCGTGTGGTTGCGCGATTTTCCAGGCGTTTTGCGGGCGGTGGCTCTGCTGTTCGGCATCTTGGCCCTCGCCCGCCCCGTCAATAGCCTGCGCCCCGACATTCAGGACGAAGAAGGCATCGACATCGTCTTGGTGCTCGACCTTTCCGGATCCATGCGGGCGGCAATGGACAATCTGCCGCCCGACTTGGAAACCTTCGTGCCCAAGCGCCAAAAGGGCGTTCGCCCCACCCGCCTGGACGCCGCGCGCGCGGTGATCCGTGACTTCATCGCGCAGCGCAAGACGGACCGCATCGGCGTCGTGGTGTTTGGCTCGGACGCTTATGTGCTGTCGCCGCCGACGCTCGACTATCACTTGCTCGACGGCTTGGTCGCGCGCATGGATCTGGATTTGATCGACGGCAACGGCACCGCCATCGGCGACGCGCTCGGCGTGGCGGCGGCGCGGTTGCGACGCAGCACCGCGCGCAGCAAAGCCATCGTGCTCTTGACCGACGGCGACAACAACGGGGGCAAGCTGGCGCCCCAGTACGCGGCGCACTTGGTGAACACCGTGGGCGCTCGGCTGTACACGGTGCAGATTGGTCAGGGCGACGTGGCCGAGGTGTTCGACGGCGTCGACTTGTTCGGTCAGCCGCATTACCAGACCCGCTCTTTCCCGGTAAATCCCAAGCTTCTCAAGGACTTGGCCGAGCAGACGGGCGGCTCCATGTACGTGGCCACCGACGCCACGGCGCTGCGAGCAGGCTTTCACGACGTGCTGAACAAGCTCGAGAAGACCAAGTTCGAGTCCAGCGTGGCTACCTTCGAAGAGCTGTTCCGCTACCTGCTGTTGCCCGCGGTGCTGCTCTTGGCGCTCGATGCGCTGCTGCGCACGGTCTGGCTGAGGAGGTTTCCGTGAGGTTCGCGGCCCCGCTCTGGTTGTTCGGCACGGTCGTGGCGCTGCTGGTGGCGGCGCTGTTGATCACCGGCTCGGTGCTTCGCTCGCGCAACCTGAAGAAATTCGGAGACGAGGTGCTGGTGGGTGGGTTGCTCACGGCGCAAGCCGGCGGGCGTCGCGCCCTCAAGGGTGTGTTGTGCGTGCTGGCGGTGGCGTTGGCCTTCGTGGCCGCCGCCCAGCCGCAGTACGGCCGTGGCACGCGCCTCATCCCCGCCACCAACCTCGATCTGGTGATCGTGCTCGACTACTCGAAGAGCATGTACGCGCGCGACATCTCACCCTCGCGCACGCAACGAGCCAAAAGCGAGGTCGCCAGGCTGATCGCCAGCTTGCCGGGCGCGCGCTTCGGGGCGGTGGCGTTCGCGGGGCAACCGATTTCGTTTCCGCTGACCAGCGACGGGCCGGCTATTTCCCAGTTTTTCCAGCAGATGACGCCCAACGACATGCCGGTGGGCGGCACCGCCATCGCGCGGGCGTTGGAGGCCGGGCACGAGCTGTTGGCGCGCGACCCGCTGTCGAAGAGTCACAAGCGCGTGATGCTGTTGGTCACCGACGGCGAAGATCTCGAGGGTGATCCCGTCAGCGTGGCGACGGCGGTGGCGCAAGAAGAGATCAGCATCTTCGTGGTTCAGATCGGCGGCCGTACCCCCGAGCCCATTCCGCAGGTCACCGAGACCGGCGAAGTGCAGGGCATGCGCACCGACGAAGAGGGCAAGCCGCTCACGACGTCGTTGTCGGCCGAGGGTGAAGCACAGCTCGGCAGCATCGCCAGCACGACGGGCGGCGCGGTCGTCCGCAGCGAGTCGGGTCAGACCGGCATCGCCGAGATCGAACGGCGACTGAAGCAGCTGATGACCGAGGAGCTGTCCGAGCGCGTGGAGACCATCTACGCCGACGTCTATTTCTACCCGCTAGGGCTGGCGCTCCTGCTCGTGCTCTTGGAAACGTTCGTGCCCGAAGCCAAAGCGCGCAAGCCGAGCCGGGTGCCACCGCCCAAGAAGCGGCGCCCCAAGCGCCGTGCTTCGCGCGCGGTGACGGCGACGCTGATTTTGGCCTTCGCCTATGCCTGGCTGATGGTGGGCTGCGCCAAGCAAAGAAACGAGCTGTGGATGCGCAACGCGCCCGCCGTCGAAGAGGCCATTTCGGCCTACGACGCGGGTGACGCGGGCGCGGCGGTGTCGCTTTTGGAAGGCTATCTTGCGACCGGCAAGTGCGAGCAGGGCAACATCGGAGCACCGGAGAGCGTGCGCAGCCGCCCGAACGCCACCTTCGACTTGGGCCTTGGTCTGTTCAAGCTGGGTGAGCAATACGGGCTCCGCTTCGGTGAAGAAGAACCGCCCAGCAATGGCAAAGACGGCAAGTCGCCCGAGGCCGACGCGGCCAAAGAGAAGCGTAGCTCCGAGGTCGAGTGCGCCCTGCGCATCGTGCGCATCATCGCCGCCGATCAGAGCGTGCCCATCGACCTGCGGGCGCGGGCCTTCTACCTGGCCGGGAACTTGGAGTTCTTGCGCGGCGACTACGAATCGGCGGTGAAGGGCTACGACGCTTCCCTCGAGCTGATTCCGGGCCTACCGGTGGACGGCGGCGACGGCATTGGACGCGACGCCGCCTACAACCGCAGCATCGCCCTCGGCCGCATCGAGGACAAAAAGAAGGATGCCGGCCCCGACTCGCCTCCGGACGCGGCACCCGACTCGGGCCAACCCGATTCGGGTCCGCCCGACGGCGGACAAGAGCCGGACGGGGGCAAGCAGGACAACAAGGACAAAAACGACAAGAAAGAGCCGCAAGACGGCGGCTCGCCCGACGCCGGCAAGAAGGACCAGCCCCAAGACCAAGACGGCGGCCCGCCCGACGCCGGTAAGCAACCGGAGCCGCAGAAGCAAGAGCCGCAGTCGCCCAAGAATCAAGACGACCGCATGCTGGACATGCTGGAGCGCGCGCCCAGCGTGCAGCACCAAGACGCCAAGAATCGCTCCCTCTCGGGTCGGGCTCGGACGGAGGACAAGTGAGCGGGGCGCGCGCGGCCGCTGCCGCCGCCGCGCTGAGCGCGTTGGTCGTCGTGCAAAGCGCAGCCGCCGAGGTGACGCTGCGCACCGACGTGAGCCCACGCAAGGTGGAGATCGGCGATCGCTTCACGGCGCGCTTGTCCATCACCAGCGACGGACGTGAACAGATCAGCGATCCGGACCTGACCCTCCCCGACGGCGTGCGCAGCTTCGGTCAGAGTGTTTCTCAAGGTGCGGGCGTGACCATCAGCTGGATGCTCACCGCGAGTCGTGCCGGCAAATACAAGATCGGGCCCGCCAGCGTGATGACCTCGAAGGGCCGCCGCAGCGACAAGCCGGTCGTGGTGGAGGTGGTGGCGCAGGGGACGCTCGGCAACAGGCCGCCGCCGCTCGGTGGGCAGCCGGTCGATCCATTCAGCATTTTGCGCGGCTTCGGCGGCTCGCGTTTTCCGGGCATGCCGGGCTTCCCGGGCTTTCCCGACGAGCCGGAAGCCCCGCCCGAGCTGCCGGCGCTACCGGAGGGGTACAAGGTCGAACGCGCGCCCGATCCGGTCGCTTTCTTGCGCGCTACCGCCGTGCCCACGCGGGTGGTGGTGGGTGAGCAAGTCACCCTGACGGGTTATGCCTACGCCGGTCGCGGCGATTTTTTGATGGCGTCGTTCACCGAGCCGAGCCGCGACGATTTCTTGGCCATCAACTTGGGTGACGAGGACGGCTCGGCCAAATATCCGTTCGACTTGGACGGAAACCGCTGGCTGGTGACCAAGATCGCCAGCTTCGCTTTGTTCCCGCTCAAGGCCGGTCGCCTGAAGGTGGGCAGCATGACGCTCGGCTTCGCGGGCCCCGGCTACTCGAACGGCCCCCAAGGGTTGGCGAGAAAGTCGGCGCCGCTCGAGATCGACGTGGTCGAGCCACCGGTACAGGGGCGCCCCCCCGGTTACCACCTGGGCGACGTGGGCAACTTCCACCTCGGCGTGCAGGTGCAACCGCGCGAGGTTCCGGCGGGCGGCAGCATTGCGGTCGTGGCCAAGCTGGAAGGCACCGGCAATTTTCCCTTCACGTTGCTGGTTCCAGAACAAGACGGCGTGCACTTCCTCGAGCCGCAGCTGGTCGAGCAAATTGGCCCCGAGCGCGGAGTGGTGAAGGGCTTTCGAACCTTCACCTACGTGGTCGAGCTCACGCGCCCCGGCGAGCTGGATCTCGGTGACATCTCGCTGCCGTTCTACGACCCCAAAGCGCACGCGTATGGCGTAGCGCGCGCCGCGCTCGGGCGAGTCAAGGTGACCGGCACCGCCAAACCGGCGCCTACCAACGCCACATCCGTCAGCGGCGGACCGAGCCTGAAGGCTCTGCTGGAGCCGCCGACGAAGATGGGCCCCGCCCCCGGCAGCGCTCCGAGCTATTTACCGAGTCGGGCCGGTTACTGGCTGCTGCTGCTCGGGTTGCCGCTGTCGACGGTGCTGGGCTTCGCACTTTCGGATCTGGCGCGCCTGGTGCGGCGTCGCCTGGCGGAGCGCCGCGGCTCGCTGACCTCCGCGCTCGATCAGGCGTTGGCGCAACTCGGGCTCGCGACGCAGTCGGGCGAGGTCGCGGCGGTGGCCGGAGCCGCCGAACGCGCGCTGTTCTTGGCTATCGAGCGCTCGACGGGGCTGAAGGCGCGTGGCGTCTTGAAAGCGGCTTTGGCCGACACGCTGACCCGCGCCGAGGTGCCACGCGGAGCCGCCGAACAGGCCGCTCAGCTGCTCGCTCGTTGCGACGAGCTGCGCTTCGCCGGCCAAGGGGCGGACCTGGCCGCTTTCAGCGCCGAGGTCCGCGCGCTTTGCCAGAAGCTGGCCCAAAAGAAAGCGCCCAGCGCGCCGGGAGAGCCGACATGAAGTCGCTCAAGCTCGCCGTGCTGCTGGCGTTGGTCAGCCTGATCAGCGCCGCCCCCGTGCGCGCCGAAACGCCCGAGCAGACGTATGCGAGCGCGCGCGCAGCGCTGGGCAAAGGCGCTTACGACGAAGCCATCGACCGCATGGAGCTGCTCGCCGACCAAGGCGTGGCCAACGCCGACGCGAGCCTCTTGCGAGCGGCGGCGTACCTGGCCCGCGCCGACGGCAAAAGCGCGGAGCCCGGAGATCTGGGCCGCGCCGCCGCCGCGCTGAGCGAAGCGTTGCTGCTTCGCCCCGACGACGCCCAAGCCGAGCGCGGGCTGGAAGCGGTGCAGGCCGAAATTGCCCGGCGCAAATCGAAGCAGCAAGAGAGCGTGGTCGTGCGACCGCGCTTGTCGCGCGCCATCGCCACGCTGTTGCCCGAGCAAGCGTGGGCGGTGCTGGCGCTGCTGAGCTCGTTCGCCGTCACCTTGGGCATCGTGTTGCGGCGCGTGGCCCAGGCGTCGCTGCTGCGACTGACCGGTGTCGTGGCCATCAGCGTCGGCTCGGCGCTCACGCTGGCTTTCGGCTCGGGCGCCTACACGGCCGAGCAGTTTCGGGTCACCTCGCAGCCGGCGGTGGTGGTGGTGCCCGAGGCGCGGTTGACCAACGAGCAAGGCCGCCACCTGCCGTCGAAGCGCGGGGCCGACACCACCACCGTTCCGGAGGGTGCCACCGTGTACGTGCGCGAACGCCGCGACGAGCGCTGCCTCGTGGAGTGGGGCAGCACCGACGGCTGGTTGCGCTTGAGCGAGGTGCGCCTGCTGGGGACGCGCTGACCCAACGCGGCCCGAAGTTGGGTGTAGTATCGCCATGGTGAAGCCGAGCGGCTGGTGCTGGATGATGCTGGTGGCGGGCTGTGCGGCGGCTCCGCCCGCGGTGAAGCCGGAGCACGCCTCCGCGGTTCTGACTCCGAACCCCTCCGCGGCCGCGCCGACGCGCCCGTCTCCGCCCGGCGTGCCAACCGCGGCGGCCCCCCCGCCCGTAAGTCGGTTCCGCGACTGCGGCGAGCTCGGCTGCAAGGCGTTCGCCGGCGCAGCCGACGCTTTCGAGTACGTGCTCGAAGAGCGGCCGCGGGTCCTGGCCATCGGCGAAGCCCACGCCCAAGCCGACGGTACCAAAACGGTGTCGGCCACGCGCCGCTTCATGGATGGCCTTTTGCCGCGCCTCGCGCCGCGCGCCAGTGATCTGGTGATCGAGCTGTGGCTGGCCAACGGCAGCTGCGGCAAGGTCGAGCAGCAAGTGCAGCAGCAGCAGGGCGCGGTGACGGCGCCTCAAGCGGCGACGAACCAGAACGAGTTCGTCGAGCTCGGGCACCGCGCCAAAGCCTTGGGCATCATGCCTCACGCGCTCGTTCCGAGCTGCGAGCAGTACCAAAAGATTGCCGGAGCAGGCGCCGCCGACATCGAGGAGATGTTGACGATGATCAAGACCGTGACCGCACGCGACATCAACGAGCTTTTGGCCAAGCGCGGTCCTGAACGCCTGGTCGTCGCCTACGGTGGCGCCATGCACAACGATCTGGCGCCGCGCCCCGGACGCGAAGCGTTTTCGTTCGGCCCGGAGCTCGCGCAAAGCACGCATGGCGCGTACGTCGAGCTCGACCTGGTAATTCCCGAGCAAATCAAAGAGACCGACGCCTGGCGCGCCCTGCCCTGGTATTCCTACTATTCCCGCGAAAAAGCGGGCAAAGAGGCGATTCTCTTCAGCTGGGCCCCCCACGCCTACGCGCTCGTGTTCCCTCCAGAAAGCAACGCGGAGACACCGTGATCGTCGAGTTGTCCAACACCATTCAGCCCTATGCCTGGGGGTCACGGAGCGCGCTGGCCGCACTGCGCGGCGACCCGGGTCCCACCGCCGCGCCCGAGGCCGAGCTGTGGATGGGTGCGCACCCGCTGGCGCCCTCACGCTTGATGGGCAGCGAGCTAACCTTGCCGAGCGCGCTCGAAGCCGCTGCCCAAGAGCACTTGGGTGCCGAGGTCGAGCGCGAGTTCGGTCGGAAGCTGCCATTTTTACTCAAAGTCCTGGCTGCGGGCACGCCGCTGTCACTGCAAGCGCATCCGTCCATCGAGCAAGCCCGGCAAGGCTTCGCCGCCGATGAAGCCGCCGGCATTCCGCTCGACGCACCCCATCGCAACTACAAAGACCAAAACCACAAGCCCGAGTTGTTGTGCGCGCTGGGCGAATTTTGGGCGCTGTGTGGCTTTCGCGAGGTCGCGGCCACGCTGGCCCTGCTGGACGAGCTGAACCTGCCCGAGCTAATGCCCTATCGCGCCGCGTTGGCAGCCGAACCGAACGCGAGCGGCATCAAAAAAGCCTTTTCGGCGCTGATGCAGGCTCCGCCCGCGCTCGCGACGGCGCTGGCTTTGGCCACCGCCGAGGCGTGCGGGGCCGCGCGCTCTCGCAGCGCGCGCTTTGCGGCCGAGCTCGGCTGGGTGGCGCGCTTGGGCGAGCTGTATCCCGGCGACATCGGTGTCGTCTCCTCGCTGCTGTTGAACTTGATTCGGCTGGAGGCCGGCGAGGCGGTGTACTTGCCCGCCGGCAACTTGCACGCCTACTTGGACGGCACCGGCGTCGAGCTCATGGCCAGCTCCGACAACGTGCTGCGCGGTGGCCTGACCCCCAAGCACGTGAACGTGCCGGAGCTGCTGCGGGTGCTGGACTTCAATCCGCTGCGCGTCGAGCCGCTGCGGCCCGTCGCCCGCGGCAACGAACGACTGTACGCCACGCCCGCGCGCGAGTTCTGCCTCTCGTTCTTCGACGCCACCAACGACTCTGCCAGTTTCGAGGTCAGCGTCCGCGGCCCGGAGATCTGGCTGGTAACCCAGGGCGCGTTCGAGCTTTCGGGCGCCGGCAGCTCGCCGCTCGGCCTCACGCCGACGCGCTCGGCGTTCGTCTCGGCGGCGACCGGCACCCTCAGCGTGCGCGGCAACGGCCGCATTTTCCGCGCTCGCGTGGCGCCTTAGCCGGCGTTTTCGCTCATGGAGAGCTGGGAGCCGCCTCGCTCGCCGCGGGCTCTTCCGTGGGCTCCGGCTCCGGCTCCGGGCAGCGCTCGCCGGTCGCGCCGGGCTCGCCCTTCGGGATCTTGCACGGGTGCACCTCGACGCGACGCGCTTTCGGCTTGTACGTCACCTTGCGCTTTTCTTCCTTCTTGGTGCCGTCGGCGAACACCACGCTGCGCGAGGCAATCACGCTCCAACCAATCATGCCGCCCTCCTTCACCTTCTCTTCGTCGGGCGGCACCTCACGGTTGGGCAACAGCTCCAGCGCCGGTTGCACGATGTCGCGCCGTTCGGACACGCTGGAGGTGACGCGACGACCGCCGGTGTCACCGTAGAGCTTGACGGTGATGGTGGTCTTCGTGAAGCTGGTCTTCACCAGAATACCCGCGGCGCTGTCGTTCTTGAACACGATGTCCGGACGCGGAAAGCCCAGCGTCGCGTCGTGCCCCATGGGGTAACGAGGGAACCAGTAGGTGTGCGGCTGCCGCTCGATGATGTCGTAGCCGGCGTGAAACAATGCGTTGAAGAAGGTGGTGGCAAACTGACTGACGCCACCGCCTACGCTGTCGACCATTTCTCCGTCTTCGATGCTGGGCGCGAGGACGAAGCCATTTTTCTGGGTCCGCGGGCCGACGATGGCGTTCACGGAAACGGTTTGCCCGGGCTCTACTACCAACCCGTCCAGCAGTGTGGCGATGCGATGGATGTTGTCGACGCGCGGCTGGCAACACGGGTGGCGGGTGGTGAAGGAACCGACCAGCTGCTTGATGCCGAGCTTCTCGGCTTGCTCGGTGGAGCGCGCCGGCGCAGGCTCGCGCGTGAGCGGCAGCTCGGCGTGATGCTCGGGGGCCTGAGCCGCCCTCCACAGCGCCTGCGCCACGTCGGCGCTGACCAACTTGACGCCGGCTTCACCGGGAACCACGCGCGGCTGATCTTGCGCCGAGACCTCGTAGCCGGCGTCGCGCGCGGGCGCCTCCAGTGATGGACGCTTTTCAGAGAGCCACGTCTCCAACCGCTCGGCGTCGAGCTCGAGCTCGAGCTCTCGTCCGTGCAGCTTGCTCTGCAACAATTCGCCCAGCTCCGTCGGCGTCATCTCCAATCGTCGTCCTGCCGCCTCGAGCGTGACCGGGCCCGCCAAGGCGCGCGCCGCGATGACGACGGCGCGTTCCAAGGTTCCCGGTGCCAACACCGGCGTCAGGGTGCGCGCCGAAAGCTCCACGGGCGCGTTCGTCCGACCGAGCGCGACCGCGTCGGAGCAGCGCTGCAGAGCGGCGTCGACCGCAATTTTTCGGCCGGCTCGTGCCGGCACAGCGCGCGGCACACCTCGTTCGATCGCTACACCACCGGCAAACGGCGGATCGTCGATCAGGGTGGGCTCGAGCTTGACGAGCGCCGCCTCGAAGCGGGGGCGGTCGACGCGCAACGCCGCGGCCAACGGCTCGGTGCTCCACAACGAACGAACGTAGCGGAGCGCATTGGGCAAGGCTCCTGCCTGTCGACCCACGCTCACGGCGCGCGACACCGATTCGGCCACCCCGAGCTCGATACCGAGCTCGGACGCGCTGACGCGCGCGCTCTTGCCGGCCAAAGTGAGCTGCAACGGCTCGCGGCTCAGCACGCGCGCTCGCTCGTCGAGCCTCTGCTTGGCCGCATCTGCGGTCAGGCCGCCCAAATTCACGCCCGCGAGCGAGACGCCCGAGAGCACGCGCTGACCGCCCGCGAACCGCGCAAATGACAGCGCAAGCAGCAGCAGGGGTAAACAGGCTAGCCCAACGCCAATTGCACGCCCAAGCGAAATCACTCGCTTTTGCTGCGACAGCGGACGCTCTTTTGCGGGCGGTTTGCCCGATTCGCTCTCGATTTGCATGTGGCTCGCGGCTTGCCTACTTACACGCACGATCGCGGTCAGCCAAGATGACTTCACGAGAACCGAGCACGATCGGTCCGAGTTTCCTCGCTCGATGTTGCATGCTAGACCTTCGAGAACACCGTGTGGGTTCGACGCTCTGCCATTCGCCCGGTCCCCTCGTACGCTGGGGTGCCGCAGCACGCACTAGAAACCGTGCGTGAAGGCCTGGCTGACGACGACGAAGAAGCGCGCAGTCAGCTCGACGAAGCGTTCGAGCGCTTCGAGCGCGCACAACCCGCGCTCGCCAGCCACGTCGCCGAGGCGCTCGGTCGCCCGCTCGACGAGACGGCGCTGGCGTTGGGCTATTTTCTGGCCCTCACGCTATGGCTGGCCTTCGAAAAGGCTCACGGCAGCCATTTGGACGAAGTGACCGAAGAGCAATTGGCCGCCACCGACGAGCTGCTCACGCTGGACGAAGAGCTGCGCCGGGCCGATCCGGCCGAGTCTCTCGATAGCGACGACGTGATCGCCATGGAACAGCCGCACGTGCTGTCGTTCGTGCACGAGCACATCGACGCCACCTTGGACGCCCACGCCGAAGACATCGACGTCGACGACGTCCACGTCGTGTATCGCACCGTCTTGGTCGAGGTGCTGGCGTTGTCGTACGCGGTTCGCCGCCCCGAAGGCTACCCAGTCGCCAAGACCGAGCTGCTCGCCTAGCGAGCGGTGAGATTTTCACGACCAGGACGGAGCGGCGAGCCCGGACGCGGGGTTCGCGCTGCCACCGCCACGGCTGGTTACTCGGCGGCGGGGGCGGCAGCGGGGTCGGCGACGACCACGCGGTTGCGGCCGCTCCGCTTGGCTTCGTACAGGGCGGCATCGGCGCGGGCGAAGATTTCGTCGCGCGTTCCAGCGCAGCCAGGGCCGCACACCGAAGCCCCACCGAAGCTCGCCGTGACCTTGAGCAGGCCGTGCTCGGTGTCGACGCTGGTGGCCTCCAGCGCCTTTCTGATGCGTTCGGCTGCGATGCGCGCGCCGATCATGTTGCTGCCGGGCAGGACCAGCAAAAATTCTTCGCCGCCGTAGCGACCGGCCAAGTCGCCCGCGCGCAGGTGCCGCGACAGCGCCTTGGCTACGGCTTGCAGCACCACGTCACCGGTGGCGTGCCCATAGGTGTCGTTGAACTTCTTGAAATGGTCGACGTCGACCACGACCAGAGACAACCACGTCTTGTCGCGATCGGCGCGCGCCAAGTCGCGCGCGATGGCAAGCTCCAGCGAGCGCTTGTTGGGTAGCCCGGTGAGCGCGTCGGTGCTCGCCAGCCGCACCAGCTCCTTGTTGGCTTCTTCGAGCTTGTGACTAAGCTCCTCTTTTTCGGCCAGGAGCTTCTCCAGACGCCGCACCATGTGCTCGTAGCTCTGGTTCATCTCGATCAAGCCGCGGCTCACGTCGAGCAGCAGCTGATCGACCCCTTGCTGGGGGCCCACTTCACGCTCGAAGGCGGCTCCGCCCTCGCTCACCAAGCTTGGAAGCCTCTCCAGAATTTCGACGACGTCGCGATCGGTGATGCCAATCGACACCAGCGCGCGCGCGGCCTCTGCCTGCGCGGCGGGCACGTCGCCACCTTCCCACACCGCCGCGACCCGTTCGGCGACCCAAGCCACCTTGGCCAGCGGGGCGTCGGGCATGATCGGGTCGTGGTGCAGTGCCACCGCCTCGATCAGCTCGGCCGGCAGCATGAAAGCTTTGGCCAGATCCGCGCCGCGCACGGCGTGGTCGGTGCCCTGCTCGGCTCGCTCGAACACCACGCGATCCATGGCCGGCAGGCGCGCCACGCGAGCCGCCGCCGACAAATCTTCGCGGGCCCGCGCCAGCAACCCCACTTCCAGGAACAAGCCGGCGGTAAAAAACTCGTCCACCTCGCGCTGACCCAGCTTCTTCGCGATCAGCTGGCAGCACACCGCGCGTCGCAACGAGTTGCCGAGCAAAGTCTGGCCGTCGGGCCCCGCCGGCACCATGTCCGACACTGCCAGCGACAACCCCAAGGTACGCAAGCCTCGCACCCCAATGAAGGCGGTGGCTTGGCGCACGTCGGTGACCTTGCGGTTGAAGCCGAACGCCGAGCTGTTCACCATCGAGATGATGCGCATGGCAAACCCGGGATCGCTCTCGGCCAGCTTCGCCAAATCGGTAGGCGAAACGTCCGGTTTCAGCGCCTCGCGCACGATCTGCAAGGCGACGACCGAGAGTGGCGACTTTCCGGACGCGGGAGCTCGATGGGCGACAGCGGCGGTCATGCTTTTTCGGCGGGCCTCGCTACCCAGGACGGCTCGAACCGTACAAAGCTAAGCTTTTACGTGCGACAAAAGGCGACGCCTCGCGTGGTGAAGGCCGCCGCGTTCGCTCCGCGCCCTCACGCCCGCTATTCGTCTTTTTTGCTCTGAGCGGATTTCAGCCGGTCGCCGATGGCGCGGCGCAGACCGATGAGATCGTAGCGTGACGGGCGGTCATCCCCACGGTTGGCGACCTCTTGAGCGATGCCGTCGACGATGCCGCGCGGCTTCTCGGGGATCTTCAAGGCTTCACCCAGGCGATTGAGCGCGTCGGTCTCGGCGGCACTGACGACGCCGTCGAGCCGCGTGAGCCAGCACGCCACCGCGTACACGAACAGACGATCCTCTTTGGACAGGTTCTTGCGGTCGATCACGCCAAGATCGGTGGGCTGCTTGGTCGCCGCTTCGATCTCGGCGATCTCGGCGAGGTCCAGGCCCTCTTCGAGCGCCGTGCGCACGATGGCGTCGGCTTCTTCTTGGTCGAGATTGCCGTCGGCCCAACCTACGGCCGCCAGCGCTATGTACACGTCGCGGCCAAGCCGCGGTTTTTCCTCCGCCATTTCGTGCTCCTTCGACCCTTAGGCATACCACAGAGGGCCCCCGGACCACGAGAGCGCGGCCGAGGATCTTGGGGACGCGCCCGGTGCGTGGAGACTCCGCGGAGGACTGATGGTAGGGGCAGGGCGTGGCCAGCGACGATTCGGGTGCCGCGACCCCACCTCTAGTTTCGGTGTTGTACTTCGCGGCGCTACGCGATTTGGCGGGGACGGGCGAAGAGCGGGTGCCCTTGCCGACCGCGTCCACCACCGTCGCCGAGCTGCTCGTGGCACTGGAAGGCCGTCACGGTGCCTTGGCGGGCCGACTTGCCAGCGTGCGGGTCGCGGTGAACGAAGAGTTCACGGAGGAGTCGCTGGTGCTGCGAGGCGGCGAGGTCGTGGCGCTCATTCCGCCGGTGTCGGGCGGCTGATGGCGACGTTCCACATCGGCGCCGACGAAAACGGCTTGGGCTCGCGCTTGGGCCCCATGATCGTGACCGCGGTCTTGGCCGAAGCCAGCGACGAAGGCGAACGCTTTTTGTCGCGCAAGCTGCCCAAGCGCATGCGTGAAGACCTGGACGACTCCAAGCGCCTGATGACTCACACCGACGTGGGCATCGGCGAGGCGTGGGCGCGCGCGCTGACGGGTGACGCCACGCGCTCCCCCGCGGAGTTGTTCGAGCGGCTGTCGCTGGAAGGCTCGAGCCAGCTGCAAGCGCCCTGCCCCAAGGCGGCGCATCCCCAGTGTTGGACCGTCGAACGCGAGGCGTTTGGCGCCGATGACGAGCAATGCACCAGGGCAAAAGCGCATTTGGCAACCTTCGCCAAGCGCGGCGTGCGCATCTTGGAAGTACGCACCAGCGTGGTGTGCACGGGGCAACTAAACGAAAACCGTGACCGCGGCATCAACCGTTTCGTCAGCGATTTACACGCCATGGAACGATTGGTGCTGAAGCTGCGCGAAAGCGCCGGCGCGCCCGTGCACGCCGTCTGTGGCAAGGTTGGTGGCATCGGTGAATACGCAAAGTTTTTCGGTCCTCTCGCCGGCTGGCTGCACGCCACCATCGTCGAAGGTCAAGCCGAGAGCGCCTACCAATTCCCCAAGCTCGGTCGCTTACGTTTCGTGCGCGACGCCGACGCCCACGCGCCGCTGGTCATGCTCGCCTCGCTGGTCGGCAAATACGTGCGCGAGCTGTTCATGAGCCGCATCGCCGGCCACTACCCGGCCGACGACGAAACGCCGCGTCCCAGCGGCTACCACGATCCGGTCACGGCCAAGTTCGTCGAACGCACCGCGCTCGTCCGCAAGCGGCGGCGCCTGCCCGACCGCTGTTTCGAGCGCGAGCGCGACCCGCTGGTCGTCGCGAGCGGCAAGGCCGGAGCCGCGCCCCCGTGAGTAGCCTGACCACGCCGGACCTGCGCACCAACCGGATCGTCAACGGACCGCTGTCGCTGGAGGTGCTGCGCTTCGGAGCGCCGCTGGCGCTCGGTATGGGCCTGCAAACGGCATTCAACCTGGTCGACGCTTACATCATCGCGCGCCTACCGAGCGACGTTTCGGGCCCGTCGCTCGGCGCCATCGGCATTTGTGATCAGTTGGCGGCGCTCGGCACCATCATCAGCTACGGCATCAGCGTCGCCGCCGCCAGCATGGTCAGCCGCGCCTGGGGTCGCGGTGACAAGGACGAAGCACGGCGCATTGCCTGGCAATCGGGGTTGCTGGTGCTGGGGCTGGGCATCGTGCTCGCGGTGGTGGGCGGTCTGGGCGCCCGCACCTTGCTCACGAGCGTGATCGGCGTGAAAGGCCAGGTGGCCGCGCGAGGCGCCGACTACCTTTCGGTGGTGATGGGCGGCGGCGTCACCATGTTCTTGATGTTGCATTGCGCCAGCCTGCTGCGCGCGGTCGGCAGCGCCAAGACGCCGGTGTTTTTGCTGCTGCTGGGCAACGTGTTCAATTTCTTTTTTGCCGTGTTGTTGGTGTACGGCAAGGGCCCGGCGCCCGACTTTTTGGCGTGGGGCCCGGCGCTTGCGCGCTCGCTCGGGTTACCGCGCTGGGAGCTGTACGGGGCCGGAGTGGCCACGCTGCTCGCCCGCGCCGTCGTGCTGTTGCCGCTCGGGTTCTTCGCCGCCAAGCGCCTGGGGTTTCTGTCGCGGGGGGCTGCGCTATTGCCGGATTGGCCCCGCATTTTGGGGGTGCTGCGCCTGGCCTGGCCCTCCAGCGCCGAGCTCGTGGTGCGCATGTGCGCGATGCTGCTGACTCACGCATTGGTGGCGCGCGCCTTCACGACCGCCACCGATCAGAGCGCCACCACCGCGCTCGGCATCGTCTTTCGCTTCGAAACCATGGCGCTGTTCATCAGCATCGGTTGGGGCAGCGCGGTCCAGACCTTCGTCGGCCAAAACTTGGGTGCGTCCCGGCCCGAGCGAGCGAAGCGCAGCGGCTACTGGGCCGCGCTCTACAACACGGGCATGATGGCGCTCTTGTCGGTGTTGTACGTCGCGTTCGCAGAATCCATCGTCGGCTTCTTCGATCGCGACGCCCAGGTGTTGAGCATTGCCCAAAGCTATTTCCTGTGGGTGGCTCCCAGCTACGTCGCGCTGGGCATCGGCATCGTGCTCGGCTCGGTGATGCAGGGCGCGGGGGTGCCGGCGCGGGCGCTGTGGCTGGATGCGTGCGTGCTTTTCGGTGTACAGCTACCGGCCAGCGCCTTGGTGTTCGTGGCGCCGAACCGCACGCTCACGCAGGTGTGGATGGTGGTCGGTTTCAGCTACCTGGCCCTGGCCGTCACCCTCTTGCTCAGCTACGGGCGCCGACGGTTTCTAGGGCCCGCGCTGGCCTGAGCCAGAGACGCCCAGCCGAGCCGCCAGCGGCTCGGGCAGGTGCACGTCCAACTGCGGAAACGCGATGCGGATGCCGGCTCCCTTGAACGCGACCCAGATGGCCTCGCGCAGGTCCGAGCCGGCGATGCGGTAGTTGAAGGGGTCGTGGATCCAAACCGAGGTTTCGTACTCCACCGCAGAGGGGCCGAAATCGAGCAGGAGCGTACGCGGCGGGTACGCCACGTCGCGCCCCGGCAGATCGGTGGCGGCTCTGGTGAGCACGGCGCGCACCTGCTTCAAGTCCGAGTCGTACGAGACTCCGACCTTGACCTTGACGCGGTACAGGTTGTCTTCGAGCGTGTAGTTCTTGACGTTGGATTGAACCAACGTCGAGTTGGGCACGATGATGTCTTCGTCGTCGAGCGTGCGCACGATGGTCGCGCGGATGCTCATCTTCATCACCTTGACGATCTGGGTGCCGACCTCGAGCACGTCGCCCGGCTTGATGGTGCGCTCGATCAGCAAGATGATGCCGGATACGAAATTCTGCGCGATGTTCTGCATCGCAAAGCCGAAGCCGACCGCGAACACGGCGCCCGCCGCGAACACCGCCCCCAGCTTGATGCCCGCCAAATGCAGCGCGAGCGCGAGCCCGACGAGGATGAAGCCGTAGTGAATGAGCCTATCGGCGACCCCCAGGTCACCGCCGGCGGCCTCGATGCTGCCTTTGCGCAACGCGCGGCGAACGCCGGCCCGAATCAGCCAGGACAGCGCGAGCATGCCCACGAAGGTGAGCGCCATGCTGCCCAGCGTGAAAAACGAGACCGCCGTATCCCCGATGCGAAACAGCTCCTCGGACGCGAAAGCCGCGACGGCGGGCACTTTCACGCTCGAGCCAGGCATCCCTCCGGATTATGCCTGGCGGGCGGGGCAGGTAAACAAAGTTTAGCGACCGAAGCCGAGCGGCCGGGGTAAGCTCGTTGGTCGTGTCAACTCAGGGCGATACAGAAGCGTTCGACTTGGTGGTGATTGGCGCAGGCCCCGCGGGGGAGAAGGCGGCCGCGCAGGCGGCGTACTTCAAGAAGCGCGTCGCGGTGATCGAGCGAGAGGCCGAGCCGGGCGGCGCGGCCGTCCACACCGGCACGCTACCCAGCAAAACTCTGCGCGAAACCGCGCTTTATCTGTCGGGCCACCGCGCCCGGGCCCTGTACGGGGTCGCGGTCGAGCTGGACGCGCGCGCCACCGTGCCGCGCTTGATGTCGCGCAAGAACGCGATCGCGGCCGCCGAGGCGCGCTCGTTCCGCCACAACTTCGAACGGCACCACATCAGCTACTTCCACGGCAAGGGCCAGCTGATCGACGAGCATACCGTGCTCGTCACTTCCAGCGGCGACACGCGCCGCATCCGCGGTGACTTCATCTTGATCGCGACCGGCTCCAAGCCGCATCGCCCGGCCGACATCGATTTCGCCGACGACTTCATTCACGACAGCGACGAGGTGCTGAACATCAACGACTTGCCGACGTCGCTGGCAATCTTGGGCGGCGGAGTCATCGGCTGCGAGTACGCCAGCATGTTCGCGGCGCTGGGGGTCGCGGTCACGCTGGTCGATGCGCGGCAAGAAATTTTGCCATTCTTGGACCTCGAAATCGTGGCCCGCTTGAAGTCGGCCATGGTTGCTTCGGGCATCACGCTGTTGCAGGGGCAAAAGTGGACGACGGTGAAGCGCTGCTCGGGCGGCGTCGAAACCACGCTCGCCGACGGCTCGAAGCTGGTCACCGAGCAGCTGTTGTTCGCGGCCGGCCGCACCGGCGCGACTCAAGGGCTGGGTCTTTCCAGCGTGGGGGTCGAGCCGGACTCGCGCGGCTACCTGCAGGTGGACGCGCAGTTTCGCACGAAAGTGCCCCACATCTTGGCGGCCGGCGACGTGATCGGTTTTCCGGCGCTGGCCTCCGTCTCGATGGAGCAGGGCCGCGTCGCCGTGTGTCATGCCTTCGGCTTCTCCTACAAAAAGGAAGTCGCCCAGGCCATGCCCTACGGCATCTACACCATCCCCGAGTGTAGCTCTTTCGGCGAAACCGAAGAGACCTGCAAGGAGAAGAAGATTCCCTACGTGTCGGGGCGCGCGCTCTACGAAAACAACGCGCGCGGCAAGATCACCGGTGACCTCGAAGGCATCACCAAGCTGGTCGTCAACCGCGAGAACCGCAAAATCATCGGCGTGCACGTGATCGGCGAGCGCGCCAGCGAGCTCGTGCACATCGGCCAAACCGCCATCCAGCTGGGCGGCACCGTCGACCTGTTCATCGACATGGTCTTCAACTACCCGACGCTCAGCGACTCGTACAAGTACGCCGCCTACGAGTGCCTAGCCGCCCTCGCCGTCGCCGCCCCTCCCCCACCGGCCACGCCCTAGTCGACGTCCGGAACCGAAGACATTCGTCAGAACCCAGATTTTTTCACAGGAAGGGCAGAAGGGCAGAAGGCGAGACGATGGGGCGCCTCGATGTATCGTCCGATGCGTCGCATCGAACACATCGTTACGGCCTTGTATGGTGTGACGCGGTGGACGCGACAACGTGGCACCTCATTCCCTTCTGTCCTTCGGTCCTCCCTGTGAAAAAATCAGGGAGACGTACGGAGCCGTGCGGTGACGTTACGACCAGGCGGCCCAGCCGAGGAGCTCGGCGGTGAGCAGGGCGGCGGCAGCTTCTTTGGGACTGACGGCGCGCGCTTCGCGACCGGGGCGGTAGTCGGTCAGGCGCTCGAGCGCAGCGTCGACGCTGAGGCGATCGGCGAGGAAGGTCATCACGTACTGCAGCGAAGCGGGCGCGGCGCCGCGTTCACGCGGAAGCTTGCCGGCTTCGTAGCGAGGCCCGGGCACGACCAGCTTGCCGCCTTCGGGCAGCAGAGTGCGCGGCTCGCCTTTCGAGCGCAGGATGGTGCCGGCCATCATCGGGCTGGCCAAGTCGAGATCGAGTGGGAACTCGACGCGTGTGGGCGCGGTGCCCCGGTAGAAGGTGACCAAGCCCTCTTCCCACGTGGACAGCGCGGCCACGCGGTCGCGACCCTGGTCACGGATGGCGCGGAAGACGTCCACCGCGTCGACCAGCCCAAGGCCAATCAGGGTGTCGCCCAGCCGTCCGCCGAATTTCTGCAGCGAGCCGAGCGCGGCGTCGAGCTGCTCGCGCGTGAGGCGGCCCCGGCGCACCAGATATTCACCCAACAGCTCTTCGCGATCGGAGGAAGCGGCGTGCAAAAGCCGCCCGCCGCTCAGGTACAGCTCCTTACGGACCGAGGCGCCCATGGTCTTTGAGCGCTCGACGAATAGCGCGCCGGTCTCGCTCTTCTGGCGCATGTGCGCCAGCACCTCGAGCATGGACGTCTCGCGCAGCAGCGCTTGGTAGTCGGGCACACCCGGCTCGAAAATGCGGCTGGTGGTGGCGGTGGTGGACGGCAGAAGGTGCCGCGCCAGCTCGGTGATTTCGCGGATCGGCTTGAAGGCTTCCCCCAGCAGCTCGACCTCGTCGTCCGCACCCAAGTCGCCGGTAGCGATCATCTCGATCAGCTTGGCGAACGGCACGTGCTCCAGCACGTGGCCGTCGGTGCGCTTCACCCGCGAGCCCAGGTCGGCGCTGTCGGGGCGCTGCGCCACGACCGAGGTTTGACTCGGGCCGCGCACCGCCGGCATGGCGCCGCTGCTGCGTGTACGCACCGCCTGCATGCGCTGAACCGAGTCTCGCACTTGGCCTTCGATGCGCTTGGCCAGCTCGCTCGAGTCCTTGGCCCACATCACCCACTCCGACAGTGTCTTCTTCAGCTCTTCGGGACTGGGCTTTTCGAACACCGAAAGCGCGCGCGCAAACTCGCCCGCGCCTTCGTAGCGATCGTCCGGATCGCGCGCCAAACCTCGCTCGCAAACCGCCAGCATGCCCGGGGGCAGCATGGCCGCCACGCGCTTGAGCGGCTCGATGTTGACGTCGCGGATGGCCAGCAACACCGCCAGCTGGCCGCTGCCGGGAAACACGCGCTCGCCGATCAGCATCTCGCCGAACACGGCCGTGAGCGCGAACAAATCGGCGCGGTGGTCCGAAGGCTCACCCGCCACCTGCTCGGGCGACAAGTAGCCGAACTTGCCCTTCAATCCGCCACCGCTGTTCTGGGTCGGCTTCATGCGATGCTCGAAGCGCGCGATGCCGAAGTCGCCCAACTTCACCGAGCCGTCGCTGGACAGCAAGATGTTGGAGGGCGTGACGTCGCGGTGCACGATGTGCAAAATGTTGCCTTCGTTGTCACGCGCGCCGTGCACGGCCGTGAGCGCTTCGGCCACTTGCCGCGCGATGTGGGCGGCGAGCCCGGGCGGAAAACGCCGCTGCTCGGACTCCGCGCGACGCAGCAAACGGTACAGGTCGACGCCGTCGACGTACTCGAGCGCCAGGTACGGCTCTTCACCGACCATGCCCGCGCCGTAAACGTCGACCACGTTGGGATGCCGCACGGCACGGTGCAGCTCGGCCTCTCGCTCCAACGCGTCGAACTCGCCGCCCTCGCGCACCGAGCGCAACAACCGCTTTACCACCAGGTGCGCCGCCGGCTGCGTGCCGAGCTTGGGGCGCGCGAGAAACACCTCCGCGCTGCCTCCCACGGCAATCCGCCGCTCGAGCACGAACGGCCCGAAAGGTTGTGGCGCTTTGGCCTTGCTGTCCTCCGGCACGACAGCGTCATTATGCAGGCGAAAAGAAGCCCGCGGCGGCGGGAAATGCCGAAGCTTCAGTAAGCGCGGGTTTGCGGGGGAAAATGGCCACGTTCGCGCTATACAAAGCCCCGTGCAACGCCCCTCTTCCGTGGCGCTCGTGTCCACCCTGCTCGCCGCGCTGGCCCTTTCGGCGAGCTCCACCGTGTCTGGTTGCAAATGTGGCTCGGAGCCCAGCAGCGCCAGCCCGGGCGCGCCGTCGCTGCGCCTGTACGTCATGTCCAGCGTCGCCGGCGCGCTCGAGCCATGCGGTTGCGTGAAAGACATGTTGGGCGGCGTCGACCACGCGGCCGCCTACGTCGCTTCGCAGACCAGCGCGGCGCCGAACGCGCTGGTGGTGGGAGCGGGGCCGATGTTGTTCTTGAACGCCCGCGCCGAAGCCGCGCGCGACACTCAGGTCAGCTTCAAGGCGGACGCTCTAGCCGACGCCTACAAGGCGCTGCATCTGACCGCGTGGGCGCCCGGCGCCAACGATTGGCTGCTGGGTGAGCCCGCGCTCGACAATCTGGTCAAGCGCAGCGGGGCGACGCTGCTGGGCGCAAACTTGAAGGGCGGCAAGGTCGCGCGCACCAAGCTGGTAGAGGTGTCTGGCATGAAGGTGGGCCTGCTCGGGGTGAGCCTGCCGCTCGTGGCCGGGCAAGCACCGAGCGGCGTGGAGCTGAGCGACGCCACCGCCGCGGCCAAGGCCGGCCTAGCCGAGCTGGAAGCCGCCGGCGCCGAGATGCAAATTCTGCTGGCGGCCATGCCGCGCGGCCAAGCGTTGCGCTTGATCGAGGCGCAGCCGGGCTTCGAGGTAGCGGTGTTGGGCAAGCCCTTCGACGAGGGTGAAGCCAACGATCCGCCGCAGTCGCCGACGCTGATCGGCAAGACCTTGGTGGTCGAAACGCCCAATCATTTACAATCCCTCGGGGTTGTCGACCTGTACGTGCGCGGTCAATCGTTCGACTTTGCCGACGGCAGCGGGTTGGAAGCCACCGAGCGCAAGCTCGAGATTGGGCGCCGCTTGCGGGAAATCAAGACCCGCCTGGAGCAGGGCGGCAGCAAGGCCGATCTGGCAAGCTTGGAGCAAGATCAAAGCAACTTGCAGGCCGAGCTGGCCAAGCTGCCGAACGGCAAGCCGCCGGCGCAAGGCAGCTTCTTCAGATTTCAATCCGTCGAAGTGACGGACAAGCTCGGCTCGGACCCCGCTGTCTCCAGCCACATTGCCGCGTACTACCAGCGCGTGAACGAGCACAACAAAGAAGCATTCAAGGATCTCACGCCCACTCCGCCCGCGGCGGGCGAAGCCAGCTACGTGGGTCTCGAAGCCTGCAGCAAGTGCCACCAGTCGCAGCGCAAATTCTGGGACCAGACGTCACACGCCGCCGCGTACGCCACCTTGTCGGTGCAGCACAAGGAGTTCAACCTGGACTGTGTGGGCTGCCACGTCACGGGCTACGGCAAGCCGGGCGGCACCACCGTCACGCACGTCGAAAACCTCACTGCCGTGCAGTGCGAAGTGTGCCACGGCCCCGGCTCCAAACACGTGGCCGCGCCCAAGGAAAAAGACCTGGTCAAAATCCCGGGCCACTCGTTCTGCGCCTCGGAATGCCACCACCCGCCTCACGTTCATCCGGGTTGGAGCGCCGACGCCGCCTGGCCGAAGATCGTGGGCCCCGGGCACGGCATGCCGGGCGGCTGAGACGCCTCGCTCGATTCTCAAGGACAGCCGCGCGGATCCGCGCACGTGCTGCAGGTGAAGGTGAACCCCTGTTTGATGCAGCCGGTGAAGCAACCCTTGACGCAGTCGCACTCGATCGGCCCGCTGCCACAGGTGTGGTCGGCGCATTGGGTGATGAGCGCGCCCCCCTCCATGACCAAACAGGCTTGCCCCACCGGGCAAGCGTGACTTGCCCCATCGCCATCGCACGCGACCAGATCACCGCAGAGCGAGGTCTCGACGCTCCACATGCCTTGACTACCGGCGCCGGCGCCGAGAAAGACGCAGGTCGCCTTCGTTCTACGGCCAAGGCCGGAGCAATCATCGTAGTAACAGGTGTTGCCCTGCAGCGCCGCCGAACAAGCGACGCCGTTGCTGGGAGCAGCGGCGGGACAAGCGCTCGCCGACGCGCCACCCGCGCCGGCGACACCGCCGGTTCCCGCGTGGCCCCCGCTCGCGACGCCTCCGACACCAGCACCGCCTACGCCAGCAGAACCGGCGAGCGCGCTGCCCGCCGCGCCGCCGCTCGAGAGCCCCGCCGCACCCGCGCTCGAGCTGCCACCGTGCGCGTCGCCACCCACGGACGGGGTGCCAGCCGCGGACTGCGCGCCCGCGACGGCAACTCCTGCTTAGCCTTCCGCGGGAGTGCCGCTAGTGCTCGAGCCGCACGAAAACAGCGTGCTGGTACCCAACACGGCGGCCACTGCCGTCAGCGCGCGGACTTGATATCGACTGAACGCCAGAGTGCGGAAGATCGGCATATCGAGAAGTCCGTTCAGCAAGATGCAGGCCAGGTTTCGAGCCCGAAACTGACGGGGATTTTCGCGAATTCGGCGCTGCGATCCAAGGGCGCGCCTCGCGAACTTGCACAGCTTGGCTCAGGCGCCGCGCAAAGTGATGGGCAGGGTTCGGTGCTGATTGTGATTTTGAAGTCACGAGCTCACAGCTCGAGCGAACCGGTGACGACGGCCGGGTCCTTGGCCTCTCCGAAGCTTTCGCTCTCCACGCCGAACGCTTGCTGCACGGAAACGAGCAACCGGTTGTTGGGGGTTCCAGCCGAGCCCAGATCGACGTGTCGGCCGCCGCGCAATCGGCCGCCCCAGCCGCCGGCCAAGAGCGCGGGAACTTGGCGCGAGGTGTGGCGGCTGGGGTCGCCCATGTCGCTCAGCGCAATCAAGACCGTTTGGTCCAAGATGCCGAGCTGGTCCAGTCGCTGTACGAGACGCGCGAGCTTGGTCGATGTGTAGTGATTTTGTCGCGCCAACTGCTGCCAGGACTGTGGATTTCCGCCGCCGGCGCGTCCACCGCTGGTGTAGCGGTGGGCGACGTCGATGTGCACGTCGTCCGGCAGCGCCGGATCGAGATGGGTGCGGCTCAAGTCGGCGAGAAATAGCGTCGCAACGCGCGTGATGCCGCAGCTCAAGGCTTGCGCCAATAGATCGATCTGCAGGTTGGTGACGGTATCGAAGTAGGGCTCGCCACCGCCGTAGGAAGCGAGCCGCGGAAAGCCGCTCGCATCGGGCGTTGGCGGCGGCGTGCAACCGTCGAGCTTGGAGCCCAAGCTCTTTTCGAGCTCGCGCAGGGCGCTTTCGTGTTGCTCGAGCTTGTCTCGCTCGTTCTGCGGCGCGCGCGCCTTGAGCCGCCCGAGGTCGTCGCGCCAGTAGTCCAGCAGGCTCTTGCCGAGCTTTCGTTCTCTCTCCAGCTTGGCGAGCGCGACGGGGTCGTTCCCCACCACGAGCCGCGCGAAAGCTTGGTCGAAGGTCTGGCTGGGATCGACCAGCTTGGGCAGCGCGACGCCACCTTTGGCGTACGAGATGCACTGGCCCAGGTCGGGCGCGCTATTGCCGACACCCAGCACCAAGCTGGCCAGCGGGGTGTCCTGACCGAGCCCTCGTTCGATCGCTAGAAATTGGTCGATGGACGCATTTTGGCCGCTTTGCGCGCTGCCGGTGAGGATGACACGCGAACCGTCGTGACCACTGGTAGCGCCTTCGATGCCGGCGGTCAGATCCAGCCCCTCCAAGACCAGCAGCTGGTCCGCATAGCTCTTGCCGAGCGCGTTGGCGTCGGCGAACGGCGCGAGCGAGCAACCGTCGTAGCCAATGTCGAAGCCTTCGTGCGGCAGCCAGTATTCGCGAGCCATACCGTGCGGCATGTACACCCCGACGAAGTAGCGAGCGCCGGCGGTCTGGGCGCTCAGGGGCCGTACCTCCGACGGGAGCATGTCCAGAATCGCGCCTGCGCCGAGCGCGGTGAGGACGGTGCGCCGATCGATTCTAGGTGAACGTAAGGTCACGGTCGTGCCCTCCAGGCGAACCAATCGCCTTCGACGAAGGCCAAAAACAAGCCGATGATCGAGTCGCGCTCGGGCTCGGCCAAGCTGCGCGTCGCTCGTACGAAGTCGTCTTCGACCGCGGTTGCGTCGAGGCCGGCCGCGAAGCGCACCACTTGCCGTGCCGCACATTCTGCCAGCTCTTGCGAGCCGGCAAGCGCCAGAGAAAGCTCGGCGCTGTCTCGTAGCGGGAGATCTTGGCCATCGAGCAGCAGATGACCCGTCGTGTCCACGGGTTTGCCGGCTTCGCTCGACCGCAGCCGCCCGACGGCGTCGAAGTTCTCGAACGTGAAGCCGACGCCGTCCAGCGGGTCGTGACACGCGGCACAGCGCGGTTCTCGGGCGTGCAGAGCGAAGCGCTCGCGCGTCGTTGCAGCCGGGTTGGGCGGTGGCAGCACGAGCTCGATGCCAAGCTCGCCCGGCTTCGGCAATTGCCGGCACAGCAGCCGTTCCAGCACCGCCTTGCCGCGCAGCACCGGCGCGCTCTCGTCTTCATGGGCGAAGGTCGCCAAGAAGCTCGCCTGCTGCAATAGACCGACGCGACCGAGCTTGCCCAGCGATACCCGCTGCTCGGCGCCGGTTGCGGCGATGCCGTACAGGTTCGAAAGCTCGCTCGGGACGATGCTGTAGCTGCCGGCGAACAGCTGCTGAAGAGCGCCTCCGGTCGAGACGAAGGCGTCGTCAATCACGGTCTCGGTTTCGTGCAGCATCGGCTCACGCAGCTCCGCAAAGTCAGGCGCGACCGAGCTCGCCTTGGCCAGCGAGCGCAGCCGCGTGAGTCCCAGCCACTCTTCGACGAAGCGTCGGTAGAGCGAGCGCGCAGCTGGGTTTTGCAGCAGCCGCAGCGCTTGGCGCCGGCGTTCGCGTCCGGAGTGGAGCTCGCCCTCGCTCGCGGCTCGACGCAATTCCGCGTCGGGAGGCGCGCCGCCGATCAGCCACGACAATTGACTCGCAAGCTCGTCGTCGCCGAGGGACAGACGCGCTCCAACCGTCGACGAGCCGAGCGCGGTCTCGTACAACAGCTCCGGCGACCCGAGCAGCGCGCGCACCACCAGCACCGCGCCGTCTCGAAAGCTCGCCCCTGCCGCCCCGGTTTCGAAGATGGCGCGCAGGCTCGAAAGCTCGCCCTCGTTGGGTGCCCTGCGGAAGGCTTCGGTCGCAAGCGACGTGATCAGCTGAGCTTGGCAAGCCTGGTCGTCAGCCAGCGCGTCCCGCGCGCAAGCGGGCAGAGTCGGTGACGTCGGCTCGAGCCGTTCGGCGACATCGCGCGTCGCCGCGACCAGTTGCTTCAACGTGAGGGAGTCGACCGACTGCGTCAAACTACGCGAGAAATCGTGCTGCCGGGCGTCCGCTGGCAACGCGGATGCCAAGTCGACGTCGGTGCCGACCAGTGAGCTCGCTGCGGCCGAAAGCTCCGCCACACTGAGCCGGCGCAGGCTGGGCGCCAGGAGCTGGGACGCGCTCGTGCTGGCGTGCGCTTCGGGTTGCTCATCGGGAGTCGACGTCGAGCAGGCCGCGAGCGAGCAGCAGAGCAAGAGCGGCAACGTGCAACGCATCAGCCGGCTCCGCCCGCTCCCGCGGTCAGGGGCGCGCCGCCGGCATCGACCTCGCCACCGGCTCCGCCCATCGCGCCCGCTCCGCCGGCTCCCCCGGCTCCGCCTTCGCCGCCAACCCCGTCGTCGCTGGGCTGACCGTCCCAGAACTTCACGTCGTCCAGCCACAGGTCCACCGGCAATTCGGGGGTTTCCATGGTGAAGTGGAGCGAGTGGATGGTCCTGGGATCGAAGGGCATCTGCCGGCCGAAGCCCCGTTGCTGAAAGCTTGCCCAAGGCAGCTCGTACACCTGGTACTGCTCGCGCAACGTGACGAAAGAGCCGTGATCGTCGTAACAAATCTGGCCCGCTTGCGGATCGCAGGTGCCGCCGTATTCCTTGTCGACCACACCCGGCATGGCAAGCTGCACGCGCACTCGACCGCTGCCGCGCGCTACGAAGCGCAAGCCCGCGAAAGCCGAGGCGTCGAACGGGCAACGCACCGCTGATTTGTAGGAGATGTTGGCGGAAAGCTCTGCGCCCCAAGTCACGAAGCCACTGGCACTGACGTGCGCCGCCTTGGAGTCACGGTAGCCGCCCGCTACCGGCAGGAAACCGCCGGGCGGCTCCAAGGTCCCGGCGCTTTCGTCGTGCACGGTGAACCAATAGGCATCACGACCGGGCTCGAACGCGGCTACCGAATCCCCGTCGTCGAAGTCGTCGAGCAGGGCGAGCGTGCCCGGCGGCGTATTTTGACATTCGCCCGTAGCCGAGCCGGCGTTGCCCGCGTTCCCCGCCGAGGCGGAGCCGCTCGAGCCCGAAAGTGGCACCACCTCTGCAACGCCCGCACCTCCGCCCGCACCGCCGAAAATGCCGCTCGGCGTGGGTTTGCTCGCGCCAGGGTCGTTGGCGCCCCCACATGCCGACGCCACCCCAATCGCCAAAGTCAGGGCTCCCATCAACCAGCCGCGATCCGCGACACCCGAAGAATGCTGCATGCCGAGGTGATGGCCAGCGCTTCCCCGGTCGATTTGAAAATCGAACCGCGAGCGGATTGTCACCAAAAACGGCAGGATGGTGACGCTTTTTCCGATCGATTAGGGAGCGGGCAGCCATGCTAAGAGCGTGCAAAACGTTGCCGCGTTACCTCGAGCTCCGGAGCCGTTTTTCGTGCCCGTCCGCTTCCTGACATCAACGCGCGCGTCGAGCGCAGAGCAACGCCTGACCTCGCTGATGCAAGCGCACTTCGATTTCGTGTGGCGCAGCCTGCGCCGGCTAGGCCTCAGTCCAGCCGATGCGGACGACGCTTCACAAGAGGTGTTCTTGGTCGCCAGCCGCAAGCTCGACTCGATCGCCGCCGGCAGCGAGCGGTCGTTCCTGTTCGGTTCGGCGCTGAAAGTCGCCTCCACGCGGCGGCGCAGCCTGAAGCGCCGGCCCGAGCTCGCCCAGGCGGAGGTCGAGGAGCGCGACGAGCAGAGCGCACCCGGGCCGGAGCGGCTCACCGAGCTGTCCCGCGCCCGGCAATTGCTGCAAGCGGTGCTCGACGACATGCCGCTGGAGCTCAAGGCGCCATTCGTGCTGTTCGAGCTCGAGGAGCTGAGCGTCCCACAGATTGCAGAGCTGTTGGGGTTGCCGGTGGGTACCGTGAGCTCGCGGCTGCGCAACGCGCGCCTGGAATTTCAGGCCGCGGTCCGTCGTTTGCAGGCGCGCGACGCCTTTGCGGGGAGGGCACGATGAGCGATCCAACGGAGCGTTTACGGAATGGCGTCGGTTCCCTCGAGAAAGAGCTGCTCGACTCGGCCGCGGAAGATCGGCCCGCGCCCAACAGCCAGCCAGCAGCCATCGCGGCCGTGCTCAGCCGGCGGCAGCGCGAGCTGGCCGCGCGTCGAAAGCGCGTGCTCGCCGGGGTAGGCGCGGCGCTCGGGCTCGCCGCGGGGGTGGCCCTGTTCGTGCGCGCGAGCCGGCCGCAAGCGGCGAAGGTGGCGGCGGAACCGGCGGCGTTCCAATCCGCGCGCGCGCCTTCGGCAAGCACCGTGTCGGCGCTAGCCACCTCGCCGCTCGCTCCGTGCACGCCGGTGGCGGTCGGCTCAGGCCAACAGCCGCTCATCGACGACTTCGAAGATGGCGACTCACGGCTCATCCTGTCCGACAAGCGTGCCGGCTCTTGGGTCGTCTTCAACGACGGCACCGGCCAGCAGCAACCACGCGCCGGTGCTTCCTTTCCGGCGGACCCCATCCCCGGTGGGCGCGAAGGCAGCCGCTTTGGCTTGCACACGCACGGCAGTAAATTCACCAAGTGGGGGGCCGTGCTGCGCGTCGAGCTCAGCCCACGCCGCTGCTACGACGCCTCCGCTTATGCTGGCGTCGCCTTTTGGGCGCGCGGGAGAGCCAAAGTGCGCGTCGCCGTCAAAATGACGCAAGTCGTCGGCGAGGAGTTCGGCGGCAGCTGCATCAAAGATTGTTACGACGGTCACGGCGCATCCCGAACCCTGAGCAAAGACTGGCAGCGCTACGCCCTGCGCTGGGAAGACCTCGCTCAGGTTGGTTTTGGCACCCCGCTACCTTTCGACCCGCACTCCCTCTACTCGATCGAGTTTGCGGTCGCCGCCGACCAGCCGTCGTTCGACTTCTGGATCGACGACCTCTCGTTTCTACCACGCTGACCACGCCGGCCCCGGCGACTCCCTCGCCGGCGCGCGGCAAGAATCCTCTAGCGCGCGCCCCCGTCGCTTCTTGCAGATCGGCTTCTGTGAAATCGCTCCGCCGGTCACGTCTGGTGTGAGCGCATCCGCGCCTATCCACGAGGCGGAGGGCAAACGTAATGAACGATCCCAAAGGTGGTAGCCCGTCGGGAACGGCCGGCAGCGCCGTGGCGGCGGCTGGCAGCGCTTCGGCGACCGCCGGTAGCGGCGGCGCGCCGGACCAAGCGCGAAACCGACGCCGGAAACTGCAGTTGCCGCGCCGTCGGGCACTCCCGCCCGCCATGGGCCGGGCTCGTCTTGCTGGCGGCACTGAGCTGGCTGCGCCGTCGTCGCCGCGTCTACGACTGAGGCAAGCTCGCTCGCGCTTTGCGGCGGTTGCTCAGGGCGTCTTGGCAAACGGCAAGATCGTCTTCAAGTCTTCGTCATTGAAGCGCAGCATGCCGCCCACGAAGTAGTCGCGGCGCGAGTTGCTCAAGATGTCCTCGACACCACCGAGCAGCCAGAGCCGGTTGATGAACTCGTAGCCGAGCGAAATGCGCCAGCGCGGCAACACCACTTCGCCAAAGCCGTACAAATCTTGGCGCAGCTCGAAGCGACCGTCGAACAGCGAGGTATCGAGGCCAAGACCGCCCGTCGATTCTTTGATGCCGAAACGCCCGGTGAAAGGCCCGAAGCTCTGCGCGAATTGCAGTGAAAAGCGTAGAGAGTTGGTCGTCACCGTGCGCACTTCGCGGTAGTGCGGCGGATCGTTGGGATTGGTGGTGTCGACGTCGGTCTGCTCGAAGCGCGTCAAACCTTTGGGGTCATTGACGATCTCCAAGAGGTAGTACTTGTCTTCGCGCGGCTGCAGCCGAATCTCGACGTAACTCTTCACGGTGCTGGCCAAAAACTGGTAGTCCGTGCGCAGGCTGACGATGGTCTGCAGCCGCGAGATGCCGCCCAGGAAATCTCCGACGTTCTCGACCGCGCCTTCGACCTCGTTGATCAGCTTTTCGTCCTTGGTGAGGCGCCCCAGCGTGCCTTCGCCGCGGTTCAGCCGGGCCGTGACGTCGTCCACGTTCTTGAGCGCGCTCTCCAGGTTTTTGCTGGCGTTGTCGACGCGCTCCACGATTTTGCGGACCTCACCCTCGTCGCCGCCCTTGCCGGTCGGATCTTTCGAAACCAGCTCGCGCACCTCGCGCGTGGTTTCGCGCACGTTCTCCAAGATGGCCTGAATCTCGGGCGCGCTCCTGGTCGAAATCTGCTGCGTGTTGACGACGATCTCGTGAATCGCGGTGCGGTTTTCGCGCACGGTTTGGTTCAAGGCTTCGGTCACTTGCGCCAAATTGCGCAGCGTCGATTGAATGTCGGCCTTGCCCTGCTCGCTGCCGACCGACGTAGCGAGCGCCTTCGTGACCTCTTTCACGTCTTTGGCGATGTCGGACATCTGCCGCATCAAGTCGTCGGTGGTCTGGGCCTCGGTCACGATGTGGATTTCGTCGCCGTCGACGAGCTTGCGGCGGCCCTCGGTCCCGGGCGCGATCTTGAGCTGATACTCACCGAGCAAGCTGGAGGCGACCTTGGCCGCCGCCGCATCCTCGTACAGCGGCACGTCCTTGTTGATCACCATGTCGATGCGGGCGATGTCGTGATCGAGCTTGATGCTCTTGACGCGCCCGATCGGAATACCCGCGATGCGCACCTGCGACATCTTGGCGATGCCGCTGGCGTCCTTCATGCGCGTGAACACGACGTAGCCACCGTCGTTCTCACCGGACTTGGTGACGTAGCGGTAGATGAATAGGCCCGCGCCCACCATCACGACAGCGAAGGCGCCGACCTTTGCGGCAGTGGTGAAGCGACCAGCCAACTGCGCGAGCGTAGACGCCAAGCGCCGCAGGAGCAACGGCCGCGGGCCCGAAACATGCTACAAGCGGTTCATGGGCCGACCGGAGGTCGCACGAGACAGCGCCTCGCGCGCGCTCTCGGTGCTCGTCGGCCTTGCGCTCACCGCCGTGCTCTTGGGCGCCTCCGGCTGCGCGGGCACGCCGAATCGCCACGGTCCCGAAAGCGCCACGCACACGCAGGTCACGGCGACTTTCGCGAGCGAAACGGGCGAAGTGTTCAGCTTTCCCGACTCGACCCGGTCACCGCTCGGCCTCGGCGAGGTGCCGGCGACGCTGCGGCCCTTCTTCGCGCAGTGCAAGCTGGGCGACGCCGCCCTCGCGCGCGTGGCCGAGCGCTTCGCGCGCCGCCAAGCCGAAGGCGAAGCCCCCCTCGACGCCTCCGAAATCAGCTTCGCGCTGCGCGCCGAGGGCTCACCTTACGTGTGGCCGCGGGCTTGGACGCTGGAGGGCGGCGACCTGACGAGCGCGGCCGCGGTCGAGCGAATGCACGGCTGGCTCGCCACCTTCGACGACGGTGGTGAACGGCGTTGCGGCGTCGCGTTGGCCACGACCGCGGAGCGCAGCGTGGTTTCGGCCGTCGCCATCGACGCGCTCGCCGATCTGGAGCCGCTGCCGGTGCGAGCCCGCGCTGGCACTTGGATCGACGTCGACGCGAGCGTGCTGGTGCCGGCCAGCGACGCCAAGGTCGTGGTGCTCGGCCCGAGGGGCACGCCTTACTACGTGCCGACGTCGTTCGACGGGCAACGCGCCCGCGCGCGCTTCAACGTCGATCGGCCGGGAGCGTTTTTGGTGCAGCTGCTCGCCAGCGTCGGGGGCGGGCCGCGCCCAGTGCTGGAAGCAACCATTTACGTCGACGCGCGACCGCCCTCGTCTTTCTTCAGCGACGCCGCGCCCGGCGAGCCACCGAAACCGCTCGGCGCCGGCGCCGACGTCACCAGCGCGCTCTTCGACATGGTGAACCAGGCGCGTCAAAGCGAGCAGAGTCCGCCGCTCGTGCGCGACGCCAATCTCGACGCCATCGCCGAACGGCACGCCGTTGCCATGCGCAAGCTCGGCCGCATTGCTCACGACGCGGGCGACGGCGATCCCAACAGCCGCGCGGAGGCTGCACAGCTCGGCATCCTGGTCACCGGAGAAAACGTCGCCCACACCGTCGACGTGACGCGAGCGCATCGCACGCTTTGGGCCAGCCCCTCCCATCGCGAGAATCTCCTGCAGCCGCGTTTCGATAGAGTTGGAATCGGCATCGCCCTCGATTCAGACGGTTCGATTTGGGTATGTGAGGTGTTCGCCGACTTTCCCGACTAGCCCGGCGCTCTGCGCTGACCCGTTGGCCGGTCCAATGGCGGACCCCGAAGCCGAAATCACCGCTTCTAATGGCGAATCGGGCAGGCTACTTTCCGGCCGTGCAGCTTCAACGGGAACAAGCTCGGCGCGCTATTGGTCGTTCTGCCACCGCGCGCGGGGCGCGCGCCCTAGTGGGTCTAGCCCTGGGTAGTCTGGCCCTCTTGGTGGGTACCCGCGAAGCCCACGCCCAGGCGACCTATTTCCAACTCGATCGTGCGCAAATCTCCGGAGCGCCTGACGACGGTTTCATGGTTTGGCGCCCCGTGGGCTCGGCCGAAAACCGCGTGTTCGTGAACGGCGCGCTCGGCTACACGCACAACCCGCTGCGCAACGACACCGTCACGGACGACCCCAGCGTCAAGAATCACATCGACAACCCGGTTCAGGGTCAGTTCATCACCTATCTCGGCGGCGGCGCGCAGCTGCTGAAGCGTCTGACGTTGGGCATGACGCTGCCCGTCAACCTGCTCACCATCTACGGCAACGACCCGCAGTCGGAAGGCGTGGGCGGCGGTGGCATCGGTGATTCACCGGTAGCGCTCGGAGACTTGCGACTCGACATCCGCGTCAAGACTTGGGAAACGGACACCGAGTGGCTCAAGTTCGGCCTGGGCGCGGCCTTGTTCGCCCCCACCGGCAACCGCGGCGCGTTCGCCAGCGACGGCGCCACCAGCGGCTCCTTGTACGTCGCCAGCGAGCTCGATTTCGGCAAGTTCTTTTTGAGCGGCAACATCGGGCCGCATTTCCGTCCAGACGGCAGCATCGGCGGCGACGCGGGCAGTCTGTTTCTGGGCTCGGATTTGCGTTGGGCGTTCGGCGCTTATCTGCCGCTCCGCGAAGGAAAAGTGCGCCTGGGCGGTGAGCTCTGGGGCACCACCGGCATCACCGCGACCGACCGCAACGGCGAGCGGGTGAGCAAATTCTTCTCCGGCGCCAACACCGACCTCGAGTGGCTCGCGCAGGGGCGTTTCACGATCGACCCGCGCGACCGCGTCTACGTTCAGGTCGGCGCCGGCACGCGCCTCAGCACCGGCTACGGCGCGCCAGATTTTCGTATCTTGGGCTCCATCGGCACGTACGCCAATTTGCTCGACTTCAAGAGCAAGTCCCCCGCGCGCCGCATGAAGGCCTCGGGCGACGTAGACCTGTACGATCGCGACACCGACGGCGACGGTTATCCCGATTCGATTGACGGCTGCCCCACCGAAAAGGAAGACGGCAAGCCGCCGCAAGCGAGCGACGGTTGCCCTGGCAGCTCCGACCGCGACGGCGACGGCATCCTCGACGTCAACGACCAGTGCCCGGACAAAGCCGAGGACAAGGACAAGGTCCAGGACGAAGACGGCTGCCCCGAGGACGACGCCGACAGCGACGGCATCCCCGACGTCCAAGACAAATGCCCGACCGAGCCCGGCAAGCGCTCGCCGATCGCCGAGAAGTTCGGTTGTCCGAGCTTGATCGAGATGGGCTCGGACGGCAGCGTGCAGCTGCTCAAGCCTATCGAGTTCGAGACCGGGCGCGCCACCATCAAGCCCATCAGCTTCCCCATCCTCGACGACGTGCTCGAGCTGATGAAGAGCCGTCCGTCGCTGAAGATTGGCGTGTACGGCCACACCGACAGCAAGGGCATCCCCGCCAACAACTTGAAGCTGAGCAAGGACCGCGCTGCGGCCGTGCGCAACTACCTGCAAGGCAAGGGCGTCGCCGCCAGCCGGCTCGAGTCCGAAGGCTTCGGCCAAACCAAGCCCATCGCCCCCAACGAGACCGAAGACGGCCGCGCCAAGAACCGCCGCGTCGAATTCAAAATCCTCAGCGGCGCCGACTGAGCGGCGAACCGCGAGTCGCCGCTACGCCGCTTGGGCGGACCCAGATTTTTTCACAGGAAGGTCAGAAGCACAGAAGGTCGAGAGTTGGGGCGCCCGTGGTGTTGCGACGCTGGCGTCGTTCTCAGCGGAGCCTGAACGAATTCTCGAAGGTCGACGCGAGGCCGAATCGCATTGGCGCCAAACCTGGTTCCCCTTCTGCCCTTCTGACCTTCTTGTAAGAAAATCTGGGGACTCACAGCAGGTTTACGGCTGCTGACGAGGGTGGCGTTACAAAACGACGAAACGCGGAGGCCTCGGGGGGAGGCTCCGCGTTTTTGCTGAAGCGATGGGGACGCTTACTTGCTGTGCGGAGGCATCTTCGCCTCTTTGAAGACGACGTGCTCGCGCTTGACCGGGTCGTACTTCTTCATCTCGAGCTTGTTGGTCTGCGTGCGCTTGTTCTTGGTCGTGTAGTAGGTGAAGCCCGTACCGGCCGAAGAAACGAGGCGAATGTTCTCTCGCATGGGACGCGGGGAGTATCACGCGGCCGGGACCCTTTCAAGCCGAACTCTTCGAAAAAAGCCGCCAGGACTTGACGGCCCCCCCGATGGATGGCTAATTCCGCGCGGCTGTCCCGTAGCAGTGGGTCCCTATCCACCTTTTTCGTAGCAGCTACCCTAACTCTTCCGAGTCTGTCCCATGAAACGCACGTACCAGCCCCACAATATCAGCCGCATTCGCACCCACGGCTTCCGTAAGCGCAACAGCACCAAGGGCGGCCAAAACGTGCTGAAAAACCGTCGCGCCAAGGGTCGCTGGCGGCTGACGGTTTCGATCTACGAGAAGTAGACGGAGTGGTCGGTAGTGCTCGGTCCGGGGCTCGCTCGCCAGAGAGAGCCAACCGCGTCCGGAAGCGTGCCGAATTCCTGGACATCCAGTCGGGGGGTGCCCGAGTCAACGGCGACTGCTTGGTATTCGTGGCCAAGCGTCGCCCCGAAGGTTCGCCGCTCCGTTTGGGTATCACGGCCTCACGGAAGATTGGCAACAGCGTGCAGCGCAGCCGCGCCCGGCGCCTGATTCGTGAAGGGTTTCGTGCGGTTTTCAACGAGCTGCCCGACGCGCTCGACATCGTGGTGATAGTCCGGCGGCCGCTCGGCGACCGCAAAATGGCGGCCCTCCTCGAAGAGTGGCGGCGCGCTCTGCCCCGCCTCCGTCGCTGCGCCGGGGCTTGAGCTATGTTTGGGCGCCATGCTGGCCCAGCTGTTGATGCTGCTCATCCGCCTTTATCAGCGGGTGTTGTCGCCGCTGTTGGGACCGGTCTGCCGCTTCGAGCCGTCTTGCTCGCGCTACACCCATGAGTGCTTGCGCTTGCATGGCGCCGCGAAGGGCTCGTATTTGGGGCTACGCCGGATTCTTCGCTGCCACCCCTTCCACCCAGGCGGTTACGACCCGCCCCCGCTTCCCCGGGGTCCGATCAGCCCCTCGCCCCCTAATTCGGCCGCTGACTAACCCCTGATCGCTAGCCCCTCTCCCCTCCCCCCGTGCTAGACCGCCTGCTCAAATCTCGCGCCCGGCGAAACCAGACCTGACCTGGCTTCGCGAAGCGGGTTTCCTCGGAAAAAACGTAGCTCATGGAACGCGGCAATCTCGGTCGCTGGTTGCTCATCGCCGCCGGTATCTTCCTGTTCATCCGGTTCGGAACGAACTTCCTGGGTGGTGACAAAAAGCTGCCTCAGCCCATCGGTCCCAGCGACGAAGCCGTCCCGATGGCGGCGGCGGCGCGCGCCCCCGAGGTGTTGTGTGACCTGTGGGGCGACCGCTTCCACGCTCAGCTGACGACGCGCGGCGCCTCGCTGAAGCACTACTTTCTGACGACGGCGAAGTACCACAAGGCCGGCAAGCAGTTCGACATCTCCACCACGCCCGATCAGGAGCTGTTTCAGCAGCTGCGCTTCCATTTCTCCAACCAGCTGGAGAAGAGCACGGAGCGCCAGGTCGACGCGGACACCATCGATTGGACCCTGGTCAAGAGCGACGGCAAGACCTGCGAGTTCAGTTACAGGGACGACAAGGTCGAGCTGACCAAGGTCGTCAGCCTGAACGCGCGTCCGTACGAGCTCAACGTCAGCGCCACGATCACGAACCGCGCCGCCGTGCCGCTCAAGCACGCGCTGACCGTGCACAGCGACGACTGGCGCTACCACCACGAGGTCACCCCCGGCGCCTTCCGTCAAAGCCCGCTGGCCACGCAGGTCGAGTGCATCTCGGTCGACGGCCACGCCACGCGCCTCACCGCCGCCGACTTCGAGCCCAAAGACTTCGAGAACAAGGAGCTTTTCCCGACCAATTCGCGGAACTCCGGCACCTGGTTGGAGACGCCCGGGGCGCCCGCCCTGGCGGCGGTTTCGAACGTCTACTTCACTCACTCGCTCGTGCCGCTCACGGCGCCCACCAAGGCGCCGGTCTGCCAAGCGCAGATTCAGGATCGCTACTCCCCCAGCTACGGCAGCCTCGACAAAGACCCGAACGGTGGCTCGCTGTACCGCGTGCGCCTGGCCTACCCGGCCATGACGCTCGACCCCGGGCAAAGCGCCAGCTACTCGCTGACCAGCTACTCGGGCCCCATGGAGCGCTCGCTGTTGGCCGGCGCCATGGGCGGCAACCACCGCGCCGATCAGCTGATCGACTTGGGTTACTTCTCGCCCATCGCCAAGATCTTGGTCGCCTTCCTGCTGAAGGTGCACGGCATCGTCGGCAATTGGGGCATCGCGATCATGATCTTGACGATCACGGCGCGTACCCTGCTCTTCCCGCTCACGCTGCCCTCGATCAAGGGCATGATCAAGATGCGCGAGCTAAAGCCGGAGATCGACGCCTTGAACGAGAAGTTCAAGGACGACGCCCAGGCCAAGGGCTTGGCGCAGATGGAGCTGTGGCGGAAGCACAACGTGAACCCGCTCAAGGGTTGCTTGCCGCAGATGGCGTCGATGCCGGTGTGGTTTGCGCTGTATCGCACGCTGCAAACCGCGGTCGAGCTCTACAACATCCCCTTCCTGTGGTTCCCCGATCTGTCTTCGGCCGATCCGTTGTACATCTTGCCCTTCGTGATCGGCGGGACCTCTTTTCTGCAGCAAAAGCTGATGCCGCCTCAGGGTGATCCGGCGCAGCAGAAGATGATGCAGTACTTCATGCCCGCCATGTTCACGGTGTTCATGTTGTTCCTGCCCGCCGGTCTCGGCGTTTACATGTTCACCAACGGCGTGCTGGGTATTTTGCAGCAGCAAGGCGTGGAGTGGCACGCGCGCCGCGCCATGCGCAACGCCAAGGGCGCGATCAAGGTCGAGGTCGTCAGCGACACCTCGAAGCCAGGTAAAGACAAGCTTACGCCGAAGGGCAAGGTCGATGACCGGCCCCAGCTCGGCAATGGAAAGGCATGATCATGGGCGATACGAACGAGCTCAACGACGACGCGTGGGAGGAGAAGGACCCGAACGATGCGCCGCTGCCCAAGGCGGACGCTGACGCGGGTGCCGAACAGGCCGATGGCGGAGACCGAGCCCGTCGCAAGCGACGCGAGCCCGATCTCGAGCCGAGCGACGACCGCCAGAAGAAGGCGCTCGACTTTCTGAGCACCATCGTGCGCGAGATGGAGATGGAGTGCACCGTGCACCTGCGCCGCGCGCGCGAAGGCAACTCCGTCGACGAGATCAACCTCGAGATCGCCGGGCGCGACGCCGGCCGCATCATCGGCAAAAAGGGCCAAGTGTTGAGCGCCTTGCAGTTCGTCACGCACCGCGTGATCAACCGCCCGGGGCTCGACCGCCGGCACGTGTCGGTCGACGCCGAGGGCTACAAGAGCCGCCGCGACGATTCGCTGGCGAGCATGGCCAAGCGCCTGGGCAAACAAGCGGTCGAGCAGGGCAAGATCATCACCTTCGAGCCCATGAATCCGCGCGACCGCCGCGTGGTGCACCTAGCGCTCGCGGGCTTCGAGGGCGTCATCACCCGCAGCGACGGCGAGGGCGACGACCGCCGCGTGCAGATCATCCCGGTCCGGCGCGCGGGCAGCAGCGGCAACGCTCCCAATCCGGCCTGAGCCTTTCGGGGCCGCAAAACCCGCGGAACAAATGGGGAAAAGCGGGCGTCATTTGACGCCCGCTCGGGCGGCCTTACATGCTCCGCGAAGAAGCTTCGTCGAACACTTGAGGAGAAGAGGCATGAGCAGCATGGGACGGTTGGGCGCGCTATCGATGGTTTTGGGGCTCACGCTGAGCGCCGTGGGGTGCGGCCCCAAGGCCGTGCGCGGTGAAGAGGTGGAAGGCTTGGACGACCAAGCCATGAGCACCGGTCTCGACCGTCGTGATCTGCAAAAGCTCCTGCAAGAGAACATGAAGGCGCTCGAGAGCGCCCCCGTCATCAAGCGTTGGGAGGGCGAGCAGATGCCGTCCGTCGCGGTGCTGCCGCTGCGCAACGAGACGACGGAGCACGTCGAGGGCTCGCTCGACGCCTTGATCAGTGACATCGAGACCACGCTCGTGAACGCCGGCCACGTCCGCGTCATCAGCATGGAACAGCAAGGCAAGCTGATTGCCGAGATTCGCCAGCAATACTCGGGCGCCTTCGACCCGAGCCAGATTGCCACCTGGGGCAAGCAGATCGGCGCGCGCTACGTGGTGACGGGCAAGGTCTTCACCAGCGACGAGCGCCAAGACGGCGAGCGGCGCGTGCAGTACTTCATGTTCATTCAGGTGCTGGAGGTCGAAACCAGCCAAATCCTGTTTCAGCACAAGTCCGCGGTCACCAAGGCCATCATCTAGCAGCCCCGGGGGGCTGCTAGATTCCCCTTCCTTCGGGAGCGCAGCTCCCGCCCCAGGAAGTGAATTCCTGGGGCCCCACCCTCAGGTTTTGGGGTCCCAACCCCAAAACGACCTCACCATGCACGGAATTCTTGGCAAGCGCGCGACGAGATTCGGGGTCGTGCTCTTCGTTTGTTCCCTGGCGCTCGGCTGCGCCAGTCACTCCGACAAAACCAAAGAGATTCGCAGCGCGCTCGACGCCGGCAACCCGCGTCAGGCACTCGCGCTGTTGAACGAGCAGCTCGACACCAAGTCGGAGAAAGAGCTGCCGGAGAACACCGGCGGCGACAATTCGCTGTTCTTGCTCGACCGCGCGATGGTGCTGCAACAGCTGCAGATCTACAAATGGTCGAGCCGTGATCTCGAGGTGAGCGACAAGCAAATCGACATGCTCGATTTCTCGCGCAACGCCGGGCACGACATCGGCAAATACATTTTCTCGGACGACGTGGGGCCCTACAAGGCCCCGCCCTACGAGAAGCTGATGATCAACACCATGAACATGGTGAACTACCTCGCGGTAGGAGATCTGCAGGGAGCGCGGGTCGAGGCGCGCCGCCTGGCCGTGATGCAGAAATACCTGAAAGATCACGACCCCGACAACGCGCTCACCGCGCCCGGCAGCTACCTGGCCGGCTTCACCTTCGAGAAGAGCGGCCAGTACGAAGAAGCGCTGCGCTACTACGACGAAGCGCTGCAATACGGCGAATATCGCAGCCTGGCCGAGCCCGTGAAACGCCTGATGAGCCGCGCCGGCTACGCCTCACCGCGCCTGCGCAAGATCGCCGGCTTGGCCGACGGGGAGCAAGCACCGCGCGCCGGCGCCAACGACAGCGCCGAAGCCGAGCAAGGCGAGCTGTTGGTGATCGTGAGCTACGGCCGGGTACCGGCGAAGATCGCGCAGCGCTTGCCGATCGGGCTTGCGCTCACCTGGGCCAGCGGCGCGCTCGAGCCCGGCGCCAGCGCCCAAGCCAACGCGCTCGGCGCGCAAGGCTTGGTCACGTGGGTCAACTACCCCGAGCTGGGCAAAGCCCACGGCGCCTACGATCAGCCGTCGTTTCAACTCGACGGCAAGCCCCTGGGTCTCGAAGGCATCGTGGCCGTCGATCAAGAAACCAAGAAGGCTTGGGACAAGGCAAAGGGCGCCATCATCGCCTCGGCCATCACCCGTATGATCGCCCGCGTCGTCGCCGGCAAAGGCGTCGAAGCCGCCGCCGGCAAAGATCATCCACTCGCCGGCTTCTTGCTCGGGCTCGCCACGCAAGCAACCCTCACCGCCGCCGACACCCCGGACACGCGCAGCTGGGCCACCTTGCCCGCCCGCATGGCCTTCGCGCGCGTCATGCTGCCCGCCGGCCCCCGCACCGTGCAACTCCACGCGCGCGGCGCCGACACCGTCCGCAAAGTGACGATCAAGCCCGGCGGCTTCGCGGTCGTGAATTTGACGGTGTTGGAGTAGCTCAGCTCCACGCAGAGAATGCCGACCTTCATCTGGGGGGCTGGCGGTGAGAGAGCTGGGCCCTATGCGTGCGAGCTAGCCACGGGAGATTGCTCATGACCATCAAAGAAATTTCGAATCGTTACGTGGCGTTGTGCAAAGAGGGCAAATATGCGGCCTGCCTCGACGAGCTGTACTCGAACGATGCGGTCAGCGTCGAAGCCTGGGTACCGCCGGGCAACGACCCCGTGGCGAGCGGACTAGCCGCCATTCGCGCCAAGAGCGAATGGTGGGGAAACAACCACGAGGTGCACAGCGGCGAAGTGTTCGGCCCCTACCCCAACGGTGACCGCTTCATGGTGCGCTTCGTGTTCGACGTCACGAACAAGCCCAGCAAGCGGCGCATGACCATGGACGAGATTGGCCTCTTCACCGTGGAAAACGGCAAAATCGTCCGCGAAGAGTTTTTTTATCAGGGGGGCTGAAAAGCGGCAAGGGCATCGGCGATCCTGCTTCGCCTCACGCGGGTTGGAACTACTTGCACAGCATCGACGAGCTGACCGGCAAGACGACGTGGGCCGCCGACGATGCTTCCACCTTCTACAACACGGCCGTGGTCGGAAAGCTGCCCGACGGCACCTCAGCCGTCGGGCACGGTTGGGGCGGACCGCACGGTGTTCCCGAGCTGCCGGTCGGGCTCAGCATGACCAGCCTGGCGCCGAGCAGCGAGAGCAAGTCGCTGTGGCGGTTCCACTCCAGCGGTACCGCAACCTGCAGCGGCGGCAACCCCACCGAGCCGCCGACGTGCAGCAGCGGCGCCGGCAGCGATCGGCGCGGGCCCGTAATCGCTCGCACCAGCTCGAGCTCTGCCTCTCTCCGGAGCGCATCGCCCCGAGCGCTCGCCATCATCCACGAAGCTTTCTCATCAGGCTGGCTGACGGAAGGACAGGCAGAGCCGGGCGAATCAGAGTTCCGCTTCGCTTCGCGCTGAAGTAGCGTAAGCGGTTATGCCGCTCTCACGCAAACTGATGGCCGAGGTGCTGGGCACGTTTTGGCTCGTCTTCGGAGGGTGTGGAAGCGCGGTGCTCGCCGCCGGCTTCCCCAAAGTGGGCATTGGGCTGTTGGGGGTGTCGCTCGCGTTCGGACTCACGGTGCTGACCATGGCGTACGCGATCGGGCATGTTTCGGGGTGCCACCTCAACCCGGCGGTGTCGGTCGGCTTGATGGTGGGCAAGCGCTTCCCGGCAAAGGAGCTGCCCGCCTACGTGGCGGCCCAAGTCGTGGGTGGCGCGGCCGGCGCGGGAGTCCTGTACGTGATCGCGAGCGGTGCGGAAGGCTTCACTACTGCTGCGGGCTTCGCCGCAAACGGTTTTGCCGCACATTCGCCGGGCGGCTACTCGATGGTCGCCGCGCTGGTGGCGGAGCTGGTGCTGACCTTCTTCTTCCTGCTCGTGATCCTCGGTGCGACCGATAGCCGGGCACCCGCCGGCTTCGCTCCAATTCCTATCGGGTTGGCGCTGACTCTGATTCACCTCATTGGCATTCCGGTCACGAATTTGTCCGTCAACCCGGCGCGCAGCACGGGGCCGGCGTTGTTCGTCGGTGGTTGGGCGCTCGAGCAGCTGTGGTTGTTCTGGCTCGCCCCCATCGCCGGCGCGGCATTGGCGGGAGTCGTCTACCCAGCGCTGTTTGGCAGTGGTCACGCTCCAGCCGTCCGCGGCGTCAAGGACGCAGAGACGGGCACCGTGACGCGAGGCGCCTGATCAGTTGACGGCCCCCCGCGGGCTCGTCCCCGCTCACCATCCCGGCTCCTCGTGTCGACGCTTCGGCTCGAAGCGATACTCGACGCCGATCACGACCTGCTGTTGGTCGAACCCACCGTCGAGGATCGGCAGCGTCGTTTCGGGCTTATCCAGCTCCCCACGGTCGACGATGGTGTAGCTGGCGTAGACGTCCCAACCGTCGGCGTGCAGACTCAAGGCTCCGCCGACTTCGAGGTTCAATCGCACTTGAGGGTTCAAGTAGCCGCGCTGGTCGTCGGCCGCAGCCTTGTGGGGCCGACCGGCGAACGGCACCGCGTAGTCCATGCCGACCCACATCGACGCGTTGTCGTCTCCGAATTGGGTCTCGGCGTGGCTGACGACCTCACCCAGCCAAAAGGCAGAGCTGGTCTTCGGTTGATAGTCCAAGAACGTCCAGCTGTTGCCCAGGCCCACGACGAAGCGCAGGTATTCGGATACCGAGGGCTTCCAGCTCAGCCCCGGCCCGGTTCGATAGAAGGCACCGTTGGCGCCGAACAACGGACCCGCGGTCATGCCGAGCCCGGCCGCGAACCCTTTCACCACCTCCGCTTGCGCTCCGAAATGCGCGCCTTGAAACAGCAGGGCGTGGGTGGACGTAGGCTGCTTGGGCAGAAGATCGAGCCCGGCGTAGAGCTCGAGCCAATCGGCGAACGAACGCCGCAAGTCGAGCCGAAACAGGGCCAGGTCGGTGAGTGCCAGGCGGGGAGCGTGGGGCGAGGGCTGGCTCATGAAGAAGGCCATCTCGCCCGCCACTTCCAGGTGACCGCTCGGCATCACGATGCGTCGGTCCCCCGTCGAGCTTCGGCTGCCTCGGACCGCGGGCGCACCAGCAAGGGGCCCCGTCAATTGCAGGTCCTGGGCGGCGGCCGGTGACGCGCTGCACGTCGCCACGACGAACGGCACGCCCAGGCGGAGCCAGCGCGCCCACCGCGCGCGGATTTCGGTCATCGGCCACCTCATACGCTTGGCGGCTACGACCCCTTCCCCTGCCCTAGCCTTGGGAAGGGGGTGCGCAGGCTGCTTACGGCCCCGCGAACGTCTTACCGTCGTAGTGGTACTTCCGGGAGCCGCCGCTCCAGGGCAAAAGCAGTGGCTCGAGCCCGCCCGCGGAGGTGGTGTCGACCGGAAATGGGTACGTTTGCTCGGTCCAGCCGATGGCGCGGGCGGGGCGCAGCTCGATGTCGAAGCCGCGCCGGACGGGCGTGAACGCCACCGCGCCGATGATTTGATCTTTGCCGAGCGCGCGCCCGGTTTCGGCCCCGAAAATGCGGACGAGACCGTCGCCCTGCACGCCGTAGATCATCAAGGCGTGCCGCTCGACCACGTCCCCGCCCAGCGCCTTGCTGGCTTTGGCGTGCAACACGGCGCGCACGATGATTTCGGCTTTGCCGTCGCCGGTCAGGTCGCGCGCGGTGACGTCCAAGATGTCTTTCGACTCGGCGACGCCGACGGCGATGAAGGCATAGCTCAGACCTTCGCGAAAGCCTTTGCCGAACACGACCATGTCCTTGCCGTGGATCAGCACGCGCTCCGGGCCGCGATCGCCCGCGACGTCGGTGACGAAGTCGAAGCTGGGCTTGCCGGAGACGCCGCGGTCCTTTTTGTACAGGGCGTACACGCGATCGAGCAGCTCGTCGGCGGTGGGCGGACGTGGAGCGGGCGGAGCCGGTGGGTCGTCGCTTTTCGGCCGACTTTTCGGCTTCTTGCCGCCGGCCGTGGCCGACGCACCGGCGCCCTGCTTGGGCGTAAAGCCCGTTTCGCCCGCCGCCTCGAAGCCTTTGCCCTTCCACGCAAACGTGCGGCTGCCGACGCTCTCCCAGGGCAACAGCGTTGCGCCCATGTCGCCCGGTTGTACTTCGGAGAAGCTGCCGGGCTCGAAGCCCTCGGACTCGCCTTGCGAGATCTCGATGCCGGCTTTCGACAGCTTGACGCGGTTCATGATCTCGCCGTCACGGGTCTTGATGCCGACCTCGTGGGCGAACGCCAGGAACGGTTGGTCGTCGCGCCCCACCTTCATCACGGTCAAGACCTCGCGGTACTTGTCGCTGCTGCCGACCTTCTTTTGCACGACGATTTCTTCGTGACCGTCGCCGTCGAAGTCGAGTAGCTCGAGCCGGTCGACTTGAAACGCGCTGTCTACGCCCAAGTCCGCGAAATAGAACTCTTTTCCGCTGCGAAAGTGCGGGCCGATGATGACCAGGTTGCCACCCCACACCGCCACTCGTTCCAGCATGCTGTCGCCCGAGACGTTGCCGTAGGCGTCGCGCGCGGGCTTGGGAGGCAAGCCCTTGGCTCGAATGATCGACTCCTCGAGCCCTTGCTCGTTGGCCATCAACAACGGCGGCATGCCGCCGCCCGAGCGCGCCTGGCTGGTGCCGATGACGGCCTTCACACTGCCGGCGACGTCCGCGTCGGCGTAGGTGATGGTCGCGCGCAGGCCGACGCGCGTGCGCGCCGCCTCCGGAAAAGCCGACCACGGGATCTGCGCTTCCACCGACAACCCTTTGTCGGTCGGCGCCTCGACGATCTTGGATTGGCCGACGGCGCTGCCCTTGATTTTGACGACGCCGGGCACCTTGCCCGGCAGGCCCGGATACAGCTCGACCTGATAGGTCTGACCCTTCGGAAAATTCAGGTACAAGGTCGCGTGGTCTTCGTTCGCGCCCGCGGCCGAGGTGCGCACGATCTTTTGATCGAAGACCTTCAACACGACGTAGAGACTGTTTTCGTCGTAGGCCACCGTGGCCGCGACGCGCGGGTCCCCGCCCCCGGGCTTGCCCTCCAGCGTTTCGCCCAAATCGGTCATCTTGTTGGGCCATTCGCGCAAATCTCCGTCGATGCGGATCTTCACGTCGTCGACCGGCTCGGCGGAAATGGTGCGGCCACCCGCCATGGCGCTGGGCGAAACCAACGCCAAAGCGGGCAGCAGCAAGCAGGCGGGCACGCGGGAAAGTTTCGTTTGCTCGAGGGCGAGCAGGAGCCGGCGTTTCATGGTCCCTATTTCTTCATGCGCAGCTCGGTCTGCTGCTCTTCGGCTTCCAGCTCGGCCAGCGCGCGCGCCAGCTCTTCTTGCTCGGCGGCGTCCAAGCCCGACGCCGTTCCGGCGGCGCCGGCGGTCGCTTCGACGCGCGCCTTGGGCGGCTCCGGCTCCGGTGGGGCAAGGCCCATCTTGCGCTTGAGCGCCAGCAGGTCTTCTTCGGCGCCCTTGGTTTGCTCCAGCTGCTGGAACTTGTGGGCCAAGACGTCGCCCGAGTATTCCTCGTTGAGCTCGGCCTGCGCGGAAGCTTCTGCTTCCATCTGCTCGATCTTACCCGCCATGCGATCGAAGGTTTCGAACGCGCTGGCGTTGCGCAGCCCGCCCATCGTTTCTTGAATGGCCTTTTGGGCCTCCGCCCGCTTTTTGCGCGCGATGAGCAGGTTCTTTTTGCGCTTGGCTTCTTCGATCTTCGAGTTCAACGCGCGCAGGGCAAGCTTCAGCTGATCGACGGAGATCTTCTGCTTTTGCCACTGGTCTTTGAACTGCTCGCCGGTCGACTCGTGCTCTTTCTTTCGCGCCAGAGCTTCTTTGGCCAGCTCGTCGTTGCCGGCCTTCACCGCCAACATGGCGCGCTTTTCCCAAGCCGCCGCGCTCTCCAGCTCCTGCTGAGTCTGCTTCTCCAGCCGCTTCTCGTCGGCGATCGACAGCGCGACCATCTTCTTGGCCTCGCCCAGCTGCGTCGTCATGTCCTCGACAATCTGGTTCAACATGCGCTCCGGATCTTCGGAGCGACTGATGAGATCGTTGAGGTTGGATTTGATGAGGGTGGCGAGACGTTGAAAAAAGCCCATGACGGTTTCTCGATCTCAGGAAGCGGATTGAACCATGGCGCGTAGCACCGGCACGTGCTCGCCCAGCGCGACGTCGATGTCGGCCAGCACGGCCTCCAGCTCGTTCAGATCGAGGCTCTCCAGCTCGAGCGCCGCCGCCAGCACGATTTGGTCGTTCTCCAAACCGAAGGCGGCGTGCAGCAGCGCGCTGGCGTTCAACTCGAGCAGCTTTTTGTACACGGGCGCCGCGGCACGATCGTCCTTGGGCGCGTTACCGATGGCGACCTGCACCACCAGCACCGGCGGCACCAACAGCAAAGCCGCGGGCGGTTGGCCGGCGCCCAACGACACCACGAAAGTGCCGTCCGGGTGGCGCTCGTAGCGTCGCCCCAGGCGACCAAGCTGCGCTTCGAGATCGTCGCTGCTACGGATCATCGTTCGAAGGGTAGTGCGGCCGCCGCGAAGTCACAATCGTTTAGGAGGCGGTCGCGAGGTCCGTCGGGCCGCCAAAGCCCGCGGGGCTAGGACACGCGACGGATGGGCGCCCCGTCGCGATTTCGACGCACGTTGACCAGCTCGTCGGGCGGGGGCGCTTCGGGCTGAATGGTCACGTGCTCGAGCTTGAACTCGGCTTTGAGGCGGTCGGCGACGCTTTTGCAGACCTCGGTGCCGTGCGCGCCGCGCGTGAGCGTGACGTGGGCGGTGAGCGCGTCGAGCTCCTCGGAGATGCGCCAAACGTGTAGATCGTGCAGCGACGCCACGCCGGGCGTCGCGGCGATGGCGCGCTCGACCGCGGCCACGTCGATGTGCGGCGGCGCGGACTCCAGCAAGATGCCGGTGGTCTCGCGCAGCACGCGGTAACCACCGACCAACACCAAGAGCGCAATCAAGACCGACAGCGCTGGATCGAGCCGCTGCGCGCCGAACCACAGCGCGCCGACCGCGGCAACGATAGCCGCCACCGAGCCGAGCGCGTCCGACAACACGTGCAAAAATGCCGTGCGAACGTTGATGTTGCCCTTGCCGCCGCGCATCAGAATCAGCGCGGAGAGCAGGTTGACGCCCAAGCCCGTGACGGCCGTGATCAGCATCGGCCGCCCGTGGATGCTAACCGGCTGCATGAAGCGCTCGACCGCTTCGCGCACGATGAGCAGCGAGATGCCGAACAGCACGATGCCGTTGACGAAGGCGGCCAGCACCTCGGCGCGCTTCATGCCGTAGGTGCGCAGCTCGGTGCGCGGTTTTTCGGCCATGTGCTGGGCGATCAGCGCCAGCACCAGCGCGCCGCTGTCACCCAGCATGTGGCCGGCGTCGGCCAGCAGCGCCAAGCTGCCGCTGAGCCAGCCCACCACCGCCTCGACTCCCATGAAACCGAGCGTGAGCGTCAGGGCCAGGCTGAGCTGGGTGCGCGCACTGCCGCGGCCCCCGTGCGCGTGGCCGCCGTGACCATGCGCGTGGCCGCCGTGCCCTTGCGACGGGGCGCTGGCCACCGGTGGGCTCGGCTTCGAGCTACCGTGCGCGTGCCCCCCATGACCGTGGCCGTGGCCATGGCCGGGAGCGTTGCGGGAGCCTTCCGAAGGGGGCACCCCGGAATGAAAGCTCAGCTTGGCCGCCTCGCCAAGGCCGCGGCCGGCGATTCAGTGGAAGTACGGTCGTTCCGAGCCAAACAGCGCAGCCTTGGCGAAGGCTCGGCACGGCGCCGGCGCCGCGTCGCCGACGCGCACCAGCGCCATCACGCACGCAAAGGGCTGATCACCGGCCGGCAGCTGCCACAAGGCCGAATCGATCGCGGCGGCGTTGCCCTCGAGAAACTTGGCGTCGGCAAACTTCGACATCTCGGCCACGGGGCTGTCGAGCTTGGCGAGCCGGGCGTCGAGCGCGGCGTGCGGTCGTCGTTCGCGCTCGGCCAGGGCCAAGCTGGGCCATAGCGCCGAGGGCTCGGTCACTTGGTCCAGCAGGCCCAGCGCTTCGTCGATCAGCGCCCGACCGGCGCCATCGGAAGCCGCCGCCAGCGGCAGCACCAGCTTGAAGATGTCGTCTTGCCCGCGCGCCAGCTGAACCGCGCCGGGCAGCTCGCCGCGGGTCAAGAGCGAGAACGAGCGCTCGGCGTCATCGTTCACGTTGCCGTCTTCGAGCGCCAGCAGCGATGCGAGCGAGCGTGAGCTGTTGGCCCAACCCTCGAGCTGCGACGCCGAGGCGTCGCCCGAAATCCGGGCCAGGCGTGCGCGCTCCAGGTACGCTCCATCCCGCAATGGCACGGCTGCCGCCGCGGTGGCGAAGGCAGCGTCGGCCCCCCGGTAGTCGCGGCGGCGGCGCAGTTGGATGCCGGCCATATTCGCCAAATACGGGTGGCTGGGGTGCGCGCGGTAGGCGGTCAACGCCTGCTCTTCGTTGCGAGGACTGTCATCTTCGCAGCGAAGAGCAAGGTACAGCGCATCGAGATCTTGCGGATTGGCGTTCGCCCGGCCGCGCGTGCTGTCGCACAGGGCGCGTTTTTCGCTGCCGCTCAGCGCGTCTTGCTCCAGGCGGAGGGCGGACATGTCTCCCGGGTAGCGCGCCAGCCGCTGCTGCAGCAGCGCCGACGAGTTCGGCAAGCTGAGCGCCTCACCCAACCAAGGAACGAGAAAGCGCGAGCTCGGCGAGTCCCACAGCACGTGAGCCTCGATCAGCGGCGTGCGTTCGGAAGGCTTGGCCATCTCACGCACGCGAAACGGCGACGCTTCGGTCAAGGCGCTGATGGCGGTCTTGGTCCCGCCGCTCGAGCTGGTGCTCAGCGACTTGGGTGGGGGCTCGAACAAGTAGTCGGCGCTGGACGCGAACCAACGTGGTGCGCCCAGCTCGCGCTCCGGCACCGGCCGGGCGCCGCCATAAACCGCCGTCCACTCGACCAACGCGACCGCGCCCGCCACGTTGTACACGTAGTGCTGCGAGCCCTCGACGACCGCGTGAAACGACTCGATGGTCTCACCGCCACTGGAGCGCGCCGCAACCGACAGGTACTTCTCTTTCTCGAGCGAGAGCGTGCGGTGGTCACCGGGCTCGAGCGCGACCCTGTGCCCTTGCACGTCGACCACCACCGGCAGCCCCAAGCCGTTGAGCAACGTCAACGTGGGATGCCCGATGGTGCCGCCGAATGCGAGCACCCCGCCCAAGATGGTAGCCGCGACGACGAAGCGCGCCGCCGAAGGGAAGAAGCCGTCGGCGGTTTGAAAGCGATCCCACCAGCCCAGGCGCTTTTGCCGGCTGCGCTCCTGCCCGCGCGCAAGCGTCGGATAGCGCTTCGGCACTTCGGGCGGCTCGGGCGAGACGCCCGGGTCCGTTTGGTCCAGAAACGCCTGGTGCACGTGAGCCTCCGCCTCGACCAACAGCTCTAGGCTGACGCGCTCCAGCGCGCCCACCGCGCCGAGCGCGCCATCGACCCAACTGTCGAGCACGCCCAAAAAGTCGCCGATGTTCTCGGCGCTGGGCAGCGGCAGCGAGAAGTTCTTCGGCAGCACATCGGCCCAGGTGGCCGGCAACTTCTCCTCTTTCTCGAGCGCCATCAGCTCGATCAAGCGCTGCATGGCGACGGGCGGTAGCTCGACGAACATGCTTTGCTCGAAGATTTCCCGCAAGGCCGTGTGCACCTCGGTGCTGGCCATGACCAGGCGCTGCCGCTCGGCGGCGGTGACGCGGCCGTCGGCGGTCACGATGGCGTACACGTTGGCCAAGTGCCCACGCGCGTCTTCCAAGTTGGCTTCCATGTGGGCCGCGTAGTGGTGCAACCGCGAAAGTCCGCACAGAAAATCTTCCCAGCCGCGACCCAACGTGCGCGCGGCCGAGCGGTGGGCGGAGCGGCACAGGCGATCGTGCTCTTCGACCCGACGACGCACGGCTTCGGTCTCGCTCGTCACTTGGGCCAGCACCGACACCAACGCCCGACGCTGGATCACCTGGCCGCGATGGCGAATCACGCCGCCGGGGGCGTCCAGCAAGCCGTCGCGCAGCGCCTCCAAGTGCACGCGCTCTTCTTGGCGCTGCCGCAGATCGCGCAAGTCGGCGGCCAGCGCCTCGGGGTAAAGCTGGGCCAAGGCTTGGTTCAAGGCGTCGGCCGGCACCGGCTCACCGAACAGCTGTTCGCTCGATTTTTCGTGCAACACCACCGAGCGGCCCAGGTAGGCGCCGCGATAGCGCTTGGCCAAATGCGGCCGATCGAAGCGCTTGTCCACCGCCGCCAACGCCGCCGCGGGGCTCAACGGCTCGAGCTTCTTGTTGCCCGCCGCCTCCTCGAGCAGCCGCGCGGTAGCTTGCCGCCGCAGCTTTTCGGGGTTGGCGAACAGGCAGAACGCGGGCCGAGCATCGAGCGCGGCCTCGACGTACACGCGCTTGGCGTTGTCCTCACGATCGCGATTGGCCGGATGGGTCGACCACATGCGCGGAGGCTCGGCCAGCTGTTGCTCGAAGACGCGATGCTCTTGCCGGCCGCCCGGTGGCAGCTCCGGCGACGCGCCGTGCTTGGGCTCGTCCAAAATGCCGGCCATGCGCTCGACGATGCGCGTCTGCAGCGCGAACAGATCGGGCACCGCGTGTCCGGCGCCCGCTTCACGCGCAGCAATACCGAGCGCGTTGCTCCAGGCGCCGTCGGCCGCGCCCAGCCGATGCAGCGCGTGGACCAGCGCGTCACTACCGGTCAAAGACACGCTGACCAGATCCGCCTGAAACTCCATTTCACGCCCGAGCGCACGTTGGGCCAGAATCACCAAACCAAACGCGGTATCGAGCAGCGAGCGAATCGACCAGACGATGATGCGCATCAACCAGCCAATCCAGGCCACCCGCAGGTCGACGGAGGACAGTGCGGCCAGCGCGCGGTCGAGCCAGCTGCGCGACGCCACGATTTGGCCCGCCACCTGCTGCGCGATGTACACCCAGCGCCCGACGGCCATCGAACGCTGGGCAAAGTGCCCCAGCTCGTGCGCCAACACCGCGGTCATCTCGCTCAGGTTCAGGGTGTTGACGAGGCCGAGACCAATCTCCAGGTTCTTCTTGGTCGGAAACAACAGGTTGATGAACGAAAGGTCGTAGAACACCGCCGCGTTCACCCGCATCGACAAGAACACGCGGTGCGGGCGCGGCGCCCGAGCGCGGTCGGCCAGCGCGTTCAAGAACCGGAAAAGCTCGGGCTCATCGGCCGCCGTCACTTCCAAATCGCTGGCTTTGCCACCCGACTTGATGAAGAACAGCGCCCCCAACAAGAACACGCCCAGCAGCGCCGAAAGCGCGCCGCCCAAGAAGTCGAAGAACGCGTCTTCACCACCGCGAAACAGATCGCGGAACAAGCGGAACGCCGTCCAACAGAACCAGCCTGTCAGTGAGACGTACAGCCCGACGAAGGCCAGCAAGCCTGCGACCGCGAGCCAGGCGTGGCGCTTGTAACGCGCCGTGGCACGAGTCAGGTCGGCCGGCACCGCGGGCGGCGGCGGAGGTAGCAGGCTCCCGTTACCCAAGCCCCTGATTTTCGAGGCGGATCCGCCAAAAATCAAGCACATCCGCGGTCGCGCGCCATAAACGGCTTTCGCGGCGCATCCGCGCTGGCGTGCGGCGGGCAGACAGCACGAACGCGGTGGCTTCGGCAGCCGATTGCGCTCCGCAAATTCTTAAGTACACTCGGCCATGTTTGACCGTAATCTTCGCGAGTGCTTGACGTTCGACGACGTCATGCTCGTGCCCGCGTACAGTGAGGTCCTTCCGGCGGAGGCCGACGTTCGCTCGCGCCTCACGCGCACCATCGAGCTCAATATCCCGATCGTGAGCGCCGCGATGGACTCCGTGACGGAGGCGCGCTCCGCCGTCACCATGGCCCGCCAGGGCGGCATCGGCATCATTCACAAGAACTTGGGCATCGCCGAGCAAGCTCATGAGGTCGACCGGGTGAAGCGCGCGGAGAGCGGCATCATCGTCAACCCGGTCACGGTCAGGCCGTCGCAGTCGTTGCGCGAGGCACTCGGGGTCATGCGCTCGAACGAAGTGTCGGGCGTGCCGGTGGTCGAGGGCTCGACCGCCGTCGGTATCCTCACTTCACGCGACATCCGCTTCGAAAAGAACCTGGATCAGCCGGTCAGCGCGCTGATGACGACCGAGCTCGTGACCGTCTCGCCCGGCTGCAAGCCGGACGAAGCTCGCCAGCTCTTGCACAAGCACCGCATCGAAAAGCTGCTGGTGGTGGAAGACGGCAAGCTGGTCGGCCTCATCACCATCAAAGATTTGCTGCAAGCCGAGCGCAACCCGCTGGCCAACAAGGACGAACGGGGCCGGCTGCGCGTGGGCGCCGCCCTCGGGCCCGGCGCCGACCGCATTCAGCGCGCCGAAGCCTTGCTGGAAGTAGGAGTGGACGTGCTGGTGATCGACACCGCCCACGGCCACCACAAAGGCGTGGTCGACGCCGTGCGCGACACCAAGAAGCGCTACCCCAACGTACAAGTCGTGGGCGGCAACATCGCGACCGCCGAGGCCGCGCAAGCTTTGATCGACGCCGGCGCCGACGCCATCAAGGTCGGCATCGGCCCGGGCAGCATCTGCACCACGCGCATCGTGGCCGGCATCGGCGTGCCGCAGATCACCGCCATCGCCGACTGCGTCGAAGTGGCCGATCGTCACGGCGTGCCCGTGATCGCCGACGGCGGCATCAAGTATTCGGGCGAGGTCACCAAGGCGCTCGCGGCCGGCGCTTCGTGCGTCATGATTGGCTCGCTGTTCGCCGGCACCGACGAAGCCCCCGGAGAGCTCGTGCTGTTCCAAGGCCGCAGCTACAAGGTGTACCGCGGCATGGGCTCACTCGGCGCCATGAAGAAGGGCAGCCGCGATCGCTACGGCCAAGGCGGCACCGCCGACGAGAAGCTGGTGCCAGAAGGCATCGAAGGTCGCGTCCCCCACCGCGGCTCGCTCGCCAGCATCTTGGCGCAGCTCGTCGGCGGCCTGCGCGCCGGCATGGGCTACACCGGCAGCCGCACCATCGCCGACCTGCGCAAAGACGCCAAATTCATCCGCATCTCGTCCGCCGGCCTGCGCGAATCTCACGTGCACGACGTGATCATCACGGAAGAGGCGCCGAACTACCGGGTGTAGGCTCGCCCTCGACGCAACCCGCATGTGAGACGGGAGCGCTCGACGCGCTTGCCACGACCGTGCCGATTTTGGCTCGTCCGCTGCCCCTTCGGCGCGCACACTCTCTCCTATTGAGCGCGCGGCCAAGGGCGGTGGCGCGCGCGTTGCAAGCCCGCGAGGCATGTCACCATCTCGAGCTTGGTGTGGCCTAGGATGTGTGGGTGTTGCCGCGCTGCTGGTTGCCTGCGGCGCTACGAATAGCGGCGCCAGCGAGGACGGCTCGAGCGAGCAGTCGCCGTTCTCGACATCACCCGCGGAGCCCAACCACGAGCGAATCACGTCCGAAGCGTTGGCTTTCCTACGACCGGAAATACTAGCGGCCGTGGTCGCCGCCAACGTCGAAACCGACGTTCAATTCGTGGCGGTCAACGCAAACCACTTCGACGACTGCAACTTCAGCGGCGGCTCGCTGGTGGTGTCCTCCAATCAGAGCCAGGCCGTCGCGTACCTCGACCCCGCGCTGACCTCCGTCGATGACGAGGCCCAGGCGATCGTGCATTTTGCTCGCTCTTTGCACGCCGTCCAAGACTTCTACGCGCATACCAATTGGGTGGAGCTCGGCGGCAACGTGCTCGTCGACTCTTCGCTCGGAGCGTTTCCCACCTTCAAGGGCTACCAAACGCTGCCCGCGACCGGCTTCGTCGTCATTCAGGGAAACAAGCCGAAGCGCTCGGCGCTCACGCGTGATGACGACGCTAGTTACCCGGACAACGCAGTCGTGACTTACAAGGCGAAAGGCGCCTCGGCGCCCGGGCTCATTTCCGGCACCGTCGACTACGAGCCAGGCAACGACTGTCCCGCTTCCGTGGCGATGACCCACGACGAGCTCAACAAGGACAAAAGCACGTTAGTTGGCCGCGAGTCGCAGTACGCCGCCGCGCGCTCTCTGGCTGTTTCCCAAACCCGTCACGAATGGTGCCGCTTGCGCTCGCTCGCTCATCAACGGTGGGGCACCGCGGCCGATTTGCAGCTTGCGAGCTGGGTAGATCCTGCCGCCACGGAGCCCGATTGTACGAGCGAATGAATTGGCAACGGCCGGGTGTCGAGCTCTCTAACTTGCCGCGCAGCCATCCGCACTCGCTTTCGCGGTGCCTGGCGGGAGCGCCTGATTTTAACGCACGCGCGGAACGAGTCGAAGCGTCCCTAGCTCGAGCCTCACGTAGTTCGGGTCTGGCTCTTGAGGGACCGGCAGCTCGATTTCCCCGGGCGTCAAATCCTCGTAGGAAACCCTGCTGAGAAAGTGCGAGATGCAATTGATGCGCGCGCTTCGCTTGTCGTCCGCCTCGACCACCCACCACGGCGAGTCGTGCAAATCGGTATGCTTGAACATTTCGTCCTTGGCTCGGGAGTAGTCGAACCAGCGTCGGCGTGACTCGAGATCCATGGGACTGAGCTTCCAGCGTTTGATTGGGTTCCTGTTGCGCGCCTCGAAGCGCTGGCGCTGAACCTCGTCACTGACCGAAAACCAGTATTTTATCAGGATGATGCCCGAGCGAATCAACATGCGCTCGAACTCGGGCGCCGAGCGCAGGAACTCCCGGTACTCCTCTTCGCTACAAAAACCCATCACGCGTTCGACCCCGGCGCGGTTGTACCAGCTGCGGTCGAACAGCACGATCTCTCCGGCGGCTGGCAAATGCGCCACGTAGCGCTGGAAGTACCACTGGGTCTTCTCACGCTCGGTGGGCGCCGCCAGCGCCGCCACTCGGCAGTATCGCGGACTGATGGCCTCCGTGATGCGCTTGATCGCGCCGCCTTTCCCGGCCGCGTCGCGCCCCTCGAACAGCGCGACGATGCGCAGACCACGCGCCTTGACCCAAGCCCCCAATTTGACGAGCTCGATCTGAACCCGCGCCAATTCCTGCTCGTAAACCATGCGATCGAGCCGGGCCGACGAGACCGGCTCGGGGACGCGTGTCTTCTTGGCCTGCACCGGTTTTTTTTCAGACTTGTTGAGCATTCGGGACTTTCTCGTCGGGGCCATGCGCAACCCCGCCAGCTAGAAGGAACCTGAGAGTCGCAAGCACGCCCCCGTGCACGGGCCGCCGGGCTGCACGCTGAGCGTGACGTGCGCGTTCGCCCGAGAGTAGTGTAGTAGTACCGGGACCGCGTAGCCGATGCCGAAGCCGGTACCGAAACCGACCAACACGTCCGTCGCGTAGTGACGATCGGAAACGATGCGGGAGACACCGCTGGCCACCGCGGCGGTCGTGCTGAGCACGCACGCGGAGGCGTCGGCCACGGGGTGGCCCCACAGCGGCAGGCGACTGTGGTTGGCGCACACCAAACCGGCAGACGTGGCCGCGATGGTGGTGTGGCCGCTATAAAACGATTCGGTGTCGACCCCGCAGCCCTTGCCGTCGGGATGAACGCGCCGGCACTCCGATGAATCCGGTCGTTCGCGTCGCGAGACGCGCGTCGAAATGAAGGATCCGAGGCCGGAGTAGCTGAAGGCTTCGAGCGAAATCAGCTCGAGGTTGACCGCAGCCTTCGCATCACCGTGTCCCAGCCAGGCCACGAGCGGGTCGACGAGCATGGGCAGGACGGGCGCGGCGAAATACGGAAGATCGCCCAGACTTCGTACCTTTCGTCGCCCATCGTCCGAGTCCAGACGTAGACCATCACGGACGGCTTCGTCGAACAGGATGGGACCCTGCCAAAGCGCCTCTTTCGGCGGCTTCACCAGCGCCAGCGCGCCAGTGCCAACCCCCGCCGCGACGGTGGCCGCGCCTTCCCACACCGAGAAAGTCGGCCACTCACGGCGCCACAGGGACGTCCGGACCGGCATCGGCGGTGGCAGGCTAACTTCCTGCCAGTCGCGAGCCTGCGCATGGACGGGGCCGGCCAGGCACGCGCCCGCGATGACCCAAAGAGCCACAGCCAGACTCGGAGCGATGTTCCTCACCGCTCTCCAGCCAGGCCAGGCGCCATCGACGACCGTCTCGCTTCCACGACTGCGGTCATGGCAAAGAGCCTGCCAGCCATCATCGGCCCTCGGTCGCCTCCGTGGGGGCGGCTTTCGAAGCGGCCCGGGCCGCCATTTTCGTGAAGCGGCGCAACCCGTTCTTTCGAACCGCGGACGTAGATGCCCCGGGTCGAAATGCAACGCCGCGCCGTTCCGCCTGCGCGTTTCACCCGCTTCGCGGCTCCGTCAGCCGAATCCGCGACTGGCACGTCCGTTGCTCAGGAGCGGTAGCTGCAAACGTGGACCGGGCGCATCTACGACAGAAGCGAAAGGAGCGCTGAAGATGTGGTCGGGGCGCTCTTTCCAGATACCTGCCGCGCACGTCGCCACTCTCACGGCCATGCTGCTGATCGCCCAGCAGGTGGCTGGCAAAGCGGCGCGCGACGCGCTGTTCTTGTCCAACTTTTCCCCCGCCTATTTGCCGATCGCTATGGGTGCGGGAGCTGCCATTTCGCTCGCCGCGGCGTACTGGGTGTCGAGCTTCATGGCCCGACACGCGCCGGGCACCATCCTGCCCTTGTTCTTCGGAACCAGCGCCTGCGGTTTCGCTCTGGCCTGGGGCGTGGACCTGAGCTGGCCGCGCGCTGCGGCCGTGCTCGTGTACTTGCAGACGGTGCTGCTCGGCCCGGTGACGATGTCGACGTTTTGGTCACTGGTGAACGAGCGCTTCGATCCGCACACGGCCAAGCCGCTGGTCGCTCGCATTGCCGGAGGGGGTACGTTGGGCGGGGTTCTCGGCGGCCTCGCCGCTTGGCGGGCGCCGTCTCTGGGCGTGGCGTTGCTGTTCTTGGCCGCGCTCAACGCGCTAGCCGTCGTCGGCTCCCTGCTCACCCGACGCCACCACGAAGTCTCGGCCTCGGCGCCCTCGAGCGAACGACTCTCCGGTGAGGGCGAAGCTCTTTCACCGCTCGCCACCTTGCGGGCCGCGCCCTTCCTGAGAAGCCTGGCGTTGCTGATAGCGCTGGGTGCAGCCATGTCCGCGATCCTCGACTATGTCTTTGGCGTCCAAGCCGCCGCCGCCTACGGCAAGGGCCAGCCTCTTTTGGCTTTTTTCTCGCTGTTTTGGTTGGTGGTCGGGGTCGCTTCGTTCCTGATGCAAATGGCGTTCGGTAGGGTCGTGCTCGAGAAGCTCGGGCTCGCGCTGAACGTCGCGACTCTACCCGCGATCATCGTGCTGGGCGGCGCGTTCGGGCTGGCGGTGCCCGGCCTGGCCAGCGTCGCCTTGCTGCGCGGCGCCGAAGCGGTGCAACGCAACACGCTGTTTCGCTCCGCCTACGAGCTGTTCTACACGCCCGTTCCCGAGCAACACAAGCGCACCACCAAAGCCCTCATCGACGTTGCCTTCGATCGGGTGGGCACCGTTTTTGGCAGCGCCATCACGTTCGTGGTCCTACACGCTTTCGTGCGCGACGAGCAGCCGTTGCTATTGGGCGCCGTGATCTTGCTGGGAGCCGCAACGCTACCGGTCGTGCGTCGCCTGCACCATGGCTACGTCTCGGCCCTCCAACAAGGCTTGCGAGAAGGGGCGAAGAAGCATCGACTTCCAGTGGACGACGAGTCGGAACGCATGTCGCGCGCCCCGCAACAAGCCCATCGCGACACGTTGATCGAGCGCATCGAACGCATCAAGCCCGGGGGCCTGACGGCGTTGATGGGCTCAGGGTCGGCGGCACGCCCCGACGCCGCGCAAGCGCCAGCTTGGGCCCTGGAGGCGCTGAGACAGCCGGAGGCGCTGGTCGAAGCCACGCGCGACGCGCTTTCAGAGAACGCCGAACGGCGAACCCGTGCGCTGACCAGGCTCCAGCCCCACAGCCCCGCCCTCGCGTGTGCCATTCTGGCGTTGGCGCATCCCGAGCGTTGCGAACAGGCGCTGCAAGCCCTACGCGCCAATGCCGAGTCGAGCACCGGGCAACTGCTGGACGCCCTGCTCGACCCTGCCATGGATTTCGTCGTGCGCCGCCGAATACCCCGTGCGCTCGACCAGTGCGCGACGCAACGCGCCGTCGACGGTCTGTTGTTGGGGCTGAGCGAAGAACGCTTCGAAGTGCGCTACGCCTGTGGACGCGCTCTATTGCGAGTCAGTGAAAAGAACCCACAACTGCAGATCTCGAGTGAAGTCGTGTTCGCTGCGGTTCAGCGTGAGCTCGAAAGCGGCAAGCAAATTCTACAGGGTCCGCTCGCCCAGTTCGACGACGACAACGGCGACGACGAGCCTGGAGCGCTGATGGGAGGCTTGATGCGCGATCGCGTGACTCGCGGCCTCGAGCACGTGTTCACGATTCTGTCCCTGCATCTCGAACGCGAGCCGCTGCGCATGGCGTTCCGAGCCCTCTATCACGACGACGAGACCTATCGCGGCACCGCTCTCGAATACTTGGACACGGTGCTGCCGGCCGAAATTCGCGAAAGTTTGTGGCCCTATTTGGGCGCCGCTGGTCCCTTGGTCGCCACACGCGCCCCTCAAGATCTATTGGCCGACTTGTCGCGCTTGGAGGCGGGGCGATGAGCCGGAAGCCTTGCCGGAGAAGCTCGAGCTTGGAGATGCGTCGATGAAGAACATGCCGCGAACCTCTACCGAAGCCGCGCAGTTGCGGCGCCTGAGCGCCCTGCACGAACGACGCGATCTCAAGATGGCGCGTGACGCGCACGCCTACGTTCGCGGCAGCACCAAGTCGTTCTACGACTGGTTGGCGAGCGGCGCCGGCCGCTTCATCCCGGAAGGCCCGACGGTATGGATCTGCGGCGACGCCCACGTCGGCAACCTCGGCCCCATCGCGCGCTCCGACGAGCGTATCGAGGTCGAGCTTCGCGACCTCGACCAATCGGTGCCAGGCAATCCCGCGTACGATTTGGTACGGCTTGGTTTATCGCTGGCGATGGCGGCCAGGAGCTCGGATCTGCCAGGGGTGGTGACGGCGCGGCTGATCGAAGAGCTGATGGCCGGCTATCTCGATGCGCTCGTCGACGCGCCGGAGCAAGCGGAGCTCAACGAGAGCGCAGCCGTGCGCTTCGTGGTACGCGAAGCCCTGCGCCGAAAATGGCGCCACCTGCACCGCGAAAGGCTCGGCAAAAAGCCGCGCTTCCCGCTGGGAAATCGCTTTCTTGCGCTCGACCCCACCGAGCGCGAGGACGTGGATCGGTTCTTGGATCGAGAGCGCGTCCGTCAGCTCGTGACCGCGCTCGAGTCTCGCGACGACGACGCCGAAATCCGGGTGTTGGACGCCGCCTACTGGGTAAAAGGCTGTAGTTCACTCGGCTTGTGGCGGTGTGCGGCGCTCATCCAGGTCGGGGGTCACGGCGAGCGCAAGGGCGGCTATTCGTTGCTCGATATCAAAGAAGCAGTCGCGCCGCTCGCACCGGCGGCCGGAAGCGAGCTAGTCCCGACCCACCCGGGTGAGCGCGTGGTGCGCGGTGCCCTCGCCCTCTCGCCCGCGCTCGGCAAACGCATGTTGTTCGGCACCGTCGCCGGCCACGACGTATTCGTGCGCGAGCTGATGCCGCAAGATCTGAAGATCGAGCTTGAAATGTTCGACGACGTCGAGGCCCGCGCCACCGCGCGGGCTCTTGCTCGCGTCGTCGGCGCCGCCCACGCCCGGCAAATGAAGGAAGACGAAAAGCGCAGCTGGCGAGAGCAGCTACAAAACGCGTCGGGGCGTTGGCTGGAAGCTCCGAGCTGGCTTTGGTCGAGCGTCGTGGAGCTGGTGGGCGTGCACGAACGCGCTTACCTGGAGCACTGTCGCCGTGTGGCGCTGGGCGCAGAACGGCTCCGTGAACAAGCGGTGCAAGAGACCAGCTAGGGGCGGGCTCAAGGCGCGAAGCCGGGGACGGCTTCGATGGTGTCGGCCAGCAAGCGCGCGCCCTTCTCGGAGGGGTGCACGTCGCAGGCGGGGCTTTCGCCCTCGGTGGGGTTGGGGACCAGCAGGCCAGCGGCGCAAGGGTCGCCATCGGCCGCTTCGGCCTCCGCCTGGAACGCCGCAAAAGCGTCGGCAATTTCCGCGTTTGCACCCTCGAACACCGGCGCCATCTTCCCATTCCAACCGTTGATGGCGAAGGTGGCGGGCTCGGTGGACGGGTAGTTGGAGTACAGGTTCACGTAGATCAGCTCGCCGTCGTAGTCCTCGCGGATCTGCTTCACGACCTCGGTCAAGTTCGCGGCACCATCGGTGAGCAGCTGAGGAAGGGCCGCGATCGCACATTGTAGAGCCGCTGCCGAATCATCGGGCGTGAGATCGGTGCAATCGTTGAGCGCGTGCAACAAGTCGTTGCCCCCCAAGCTGATGGTGACGAGCCTTATCGGGTTGTTGCGCAAGATCTCGCGGGCCTTGTCGGCCTGGGTGCCCGTGTACGGCACGTGCAGCGTGTAGCCCATCTTCTCCTGAAAGGCGCGGCAACCGTTGTCCACCCCGTCCAACGACAAGTAGCTGGCGGTCGTAACCCCCGGGCAGCCCAAGTTCGCGTAGTGTCCGTCGAACGCCTCGGGACCGATCAGATCGGGATAGCCCACGAAAGCGTCGCCATTGGGTCGCGCCTCTTTGGTGTCGGGCACGAAGATGTTCTCGCCGTAGGCGATCGAGTCGCCCAGCGCCAGGTATTCGATGTTGCCCGAGACGGGGCCGCCGTCCGACGCGCCACCGTTGGCCGCGCCGCCATCCGACGGGTTGCTCCCCGCCTTGCCGTCGTCGGCGCTGCAACCCGCCGTCGCCAACAAAAGGATGATACCCGGGCCCCCAAGCTTCGCCGCTTTTCGCATGCCCGCATTTCGAGCAGCCCCGCGCGGCGGCGTCGAGCCTTTTCCGAAAGTCCGCGCCCCGATCTCGAACGTGTCCAGGCACGTCGCCGCAAAAAGCCTCGCCTGTTCGTCAGCCGCCCATTGTTAAGGGTCTAGATCGAAGTCGTACCCCAAGCCCAGACCGGCCGAGACAGTGGTGGCGGTGCCGATGCCTTGGGCACAGTCTTCGACCATGTCGCTGGTGAGCCGACGGCCGGTGCCGTTGACGCGAGCGGTGAGGCCCCAGCGCGGCGAGAGCATGAGGCGTGCGCCGATGCCGCCGCCAATTTGGAACGCGGGCGCGTCGGAAGCGCCGCAGCGATACGCGCTGGCTTGCAAGAGCCCGCCGTTGTTGGCGGTTCCGCTGGCCGAAACGCCCTGAATGCCCGCGCCGAGCTGCAGGCCGATGAACAGGTCGACGAGCTCGGTACGCTTGGCGTAGGCGCGCAGGCCCAACATGGCCGAAGAGACGCTGTAGTCGATGTTCACGCTGTCCAGGCCGTTGATGGCGCTGCCGCGACCCAGTGATGCGCGCTCGATCTCGACCCCGGCGGCCAGGTTGTGTCTCAGCTCCATGTACAGCGCGAGGCCGAGCTCGGCGCCGACGTTGCTTTCATGATCGAAGCCGGCGCTGCTGTCCGGCCGCAGCAAAAATCCGAGCCTACCCTCGAGGGTGAGAGGCGAGTGTGCGCGCTGCCACGGGGCCGACGTTTCGGCGGGGGCAGGCGTGACGGCGGACGGCGCCTCGACGCGCGACGGAGTGAGCCCGGGAGCCGGCGTCGCGACCGGTGCGGGCGCCGGCGCAACAGCTGTCGGCGGTGGTGGCGCAGGCTCAGGAGCGGGAGCGGGCGCCGGCGCGACAGCCGGTGGCGGCTCGAGCGCAGGCGCGTCAGCGTGCGTCTCCGCGGCCGGAGCCGTGGGCTCCGCGGCCGGAGCCGCCGGAGCGGCCGGAGCCGTCGGTACCTGCGCGAGCGCGCTCCGTGAGCCAAGCAGCACGAGCACGAGCCCAAGCCGAGACAGCCGCATGCCCGCGACTATCCTCCGGATCCGGGCCGGTCCGCAATCCGCCAAGCGGGCCTACGCCGCGTCCGAAAGCGGTCGAAAAAGTGCCCGATCTCTCGTTGACAGACCCCACCTCGGCAGACATAGTCCGCCGCGGAGAGATGTCCGAGTGGCCGAAGGTGCCTGATTCGAAATCAGGTGTACCCGCGAGGGTACCGAGGGTTCGAATCCCTCTCTCTCCGCTGGGTGGCTCAGCCCACCCGCCGCTGGCGCGAGCCGGCTCTTAGCCAAAAAGCCTCGCCCGCACCTCGACTTCAACCGGTCGCCGTGCGAAGCGACACCCCGCGGCGACCCCACTCGGTTCGCCGCGGCTCAGGAGAGGTGACCGAGTGGCCGAAGGTGCATGACTGGAAATCATGTGTACGGGTAACCGTACCGAGGGTTCGAATCCCTCCCTCTCCGCAAAAACGTAAAGCAACGCCCGGCTTGGAAAACAGCCGGGCGTTTTCCTTTGGAGGGATGAGAACCTTCACGGCCCAACGGTCGATCACGACTGACAGCAAGCTGCAACTCCGGAGGGTTCGACCTCATGGTCGTTGCCGAGCGTCGTTCGACCAGCGCTGAGAGTCCGTCGCCGGCAATGTTTCGCCGGTGCCGAGAAGGGCAGCCGCTCCGAAGGAGCGGCGAGCACGCAAGGAATCCCTCCCTCTCCGCAACTGTTTCTGAAGCGTTCTCGCCACTTCAAGCCGCAGCGCTCTCGGCGCTGTGCCGATCGCGGGCATGATCGGTTCCGGAGTAGTCCCGGCCAGCGGCCGAACAGCCCACTTTCGCAGCGTCAGCTGATCGTCTGCTCCTAGTCATTTAGTTGTCAGGCTGAATTCGAGTCATCGTTGCGCGTTCTGAACCACTAGGGGAGATGCGAAGCGCGGCTATCGCCTTGTAGTCTCCGCGATCAGGATCAAATGAGGGTTGCGATTTCCTGCGCGGGCGCGGACGAACGCATTGCGTTTGGCATCCGAGATAGGTTGACGGAACGCGGGCTCCCACCATCGCGGATCTTTTACAGCAACGCGCCGGATCCACGGTCCAAGCTCGGTGCGCGGCTGAGGCAACAGTACACCGACGCCGATATCCTCATTCTGGTCATTAGCGACGCCTACGTTGCCTCGCCGTGGTGCGCCTGGGAGCTCTTGGTCGCGTCCGCCCGTATCGTGCACGACGGTTCCGACGACGTTCACATGCTGCTGATCGACCGAGCGGAAATGCCAGACCAGCTGAAAGCGACTCAGGCCTACCACGGCTTTACTCCCCAGAAGGCGACTTCCAAGAATTGGGCGAAGGCCGTGGACGACATTGCCAGCCGAATCATCAAGGTTGCCATCCCCCAGCCCACCGCCGGTCGCAACAACCACTGCCAAGAGCTCATCGAGCGGCATTTGAAAGGGTTACGCGTCTCCCGCAAGAACCAGGTAACGCTCGAGGTTGTGAACAGCGCGGCGACACTGTTGGGGCTCTCGCAGCAGCAGGTGCGTGCCGCTGATCTCTCCACTGCACTGCGCACCTTCGAAGCCGCAACGACGTCGATGGTAAATGTGAGAGCGCTGAGTAGCCCCGCGCGGGCCCAGCTGCGCGCGGAGGTTCGGATCGCAGCGAAAACCCTCGTTGCTTGGGCGCAAGGACGTCGCGAGGGAGACTCGAAGAGGCCCGACGACGCCTTGCTGTTCGAGCACTTGGCCGCCTACCTAGTTCGCCACTTGGGCCACCGTCCGCTCATCACCGTGTTTTTGGACAATCTCAGGGCGGTCCTATTTGAAGTACCGAGCAAGGCCCACAAGTTCGAGCCGGACCTCTACGTCAGCGCGCGCCAGGTGCGGAAGCTAATTGGCGAGCACTTCTGGTCGGCGCCACCGGGGCGAACGGAGGAGATAAAACCACCCGTGAGCGTGAAGGTGCTCAGCACCTTCCGCAAGAGTAAGGCCAGCCTGTTGACGCGCGATGAACGGGGAAGGCGGCCGTGAGCAGAGCTGTAGATGACGAGCAACGCTTCCAAGGTTTCTCGGCCGATTCGGCGCTCGATTTCTACGTCGCGCGCGACGCGATCACGCTCAGCATCGCCGAGGCCGGGACGCGACGAGCATTCACCGAGCTTGCGGATCTCCAGGCCTTGCTTCGCGCGGCCTTCGGCATCTCGGTCGTGAACCAGCTCGCGGTCTTCGACTGGCTCGGGTGGGCGGAAGTTTGGCAAAGTCGAATTCAGGCCTACGAGGTTCCGAAGAAATACGCGCTGACGTTCGACCTCTTGAGCTACGACGGCGGCGCCTACTACCAAGCGTTGGCGGCGGCGGCGGCACTGCCCTCTTTCTGGGAGGACGCCGGCTTCAACCTGGAGGCAAGCGGGCTCTCCCGGCGGGACGCAGCGCTCGTGCTCAAGCAGCGAGACGCTTTCGCAGAACGCCACCGCTTCGACGTACCCCTCCCATCCGAGTCGGCAGTCGCGGAATCTTCTCGCGCGTACCAGACACTGCCCCCCGCAGCGGGGGAGCGAGAGGTGATGGCCCGCATCGTCGCCTCACTCAAGGGCCCAAGCATGGCAATGAGGATCACGGAAGGAACTGCGGAGCACAAGTTCCTCCTCGCGGACCCGTGCGTGACGCAAAACGAGTTGCTCACCCCCAGAAGCGACGGGCTCAGCCTGAACACGCCGAAGCTCTTGGCCTTAGCGTCGTCTCGGGAGCTCCGGCCCGAGGGCACCCCCTTGGCCAAAGCAGCAAGGAGAATCATCGGTGGTCACGAAGGCTGAGCTCGCGAGCCACATCGAGCAGATCGGCCGGTTTGAGGCGATCGGCGTCCTGTTTCAGGCGTCGTGCCGACTTTGGGACCGCTGGGTCAACGATGGCATCGACCTCTGGAGACCGCGCGAGCCTGGCGCCAAGGGCGCACGCAAGGAAGGCGCGGCCCCACCCAGGTTCGACCGCACCGTCATCAGCGAACGCAAGCTCGAGCAAGTAGTGTTTCCGCGCCCCGACCCATTTCGTCGCCACCTGGTCGGCTGCCTCAAGGAAGCGGGGCTGCTCAGCCCTGCCCTCAAGCTCAGTCGGCGTGCGTTCGACCCGAGCACCTTCATCGGCGCCTTCACCGAGGGTACCGACATTCGAGACGACGATCTCCGGTACATGTTGCGAGCACACATCCGGGGTGCTCGCCAGTGGTCGAGTGAGCTCAACCGCTGCTTCCTCCATTTCAGCAAGGTGAGCGAAGCGCTGATCGCCCGCCACCAACGGCGCCCGCTACCTTTCGCTCTGCTGAGGCAAAGCCTCAACGAGCGGCCCTTGCGCGAAACCCCCGCCGAAGATCAGCGCTTGATGGCGGAGCTGTTCTTGAACATCAGCCGCGAGCTACGCATGCTCGTGCCCGTCGAGCCAATCGGTAGCGTCCGCGTCGCTCCCGATCGCTTGGATTCGGAGTTCTTGCTCTCCAACCTGTTTGGTGTGTCAACCGGCATCGAAGGGCTCGATCAGCTCTTCGGCGGCGCTGGTATCATCTTGCCCGGGGCAGTTCCGCGCAGCCTCGGACGACTGGAGACCGAGGAAGCAAAGACCGGCACGTCGCTCGAGCGGAGCAGCTGCCTGCCTGGTCGCATCGTACTGATTCGAGGGCACTTCGGTACCGGCAAGTCATTGTTGGCCTGTCACCTCGCCGCCTCGGTGGCACGGAAAGGGGGCATCGCCAACCTGACCTCGGTGGAGCAAGAGGCAGGCGAGTACTTGTACATGCTGAGCTCGATGGGACTGCGTCCGCGCACCCCCGGGTACGAGATAGGTTTCGATGCCGCTCGGCGTGCCCAGCTACTTTCCCACCCGCCCAGCGATGGCAGCGGAGCGCTGGTCTTCTTCCACGGATCTCCGGACAAGATCGGCGATCTGTTCGCCGACATTCGGGACTGTGCCACCGAGATGCAGCGCTACCCCCTGCGGCTGCTCGTGCTCGATTCGCTCAACAGCCTGCTCGATCCCGAGACGACCAGCACCGGGCAGGTGTTGCGAGGAGAGTTGCACGATGCGCTACGAAGGATCAACGCGCTCGGCGTGAACATCGTGATCATCGAAGAGGAACGAGCGCTCGGCGCCAAGCCGTACATGGCCGAGGAGAACCTGGCCGACGCCGTCCTGGAGCTGTCCGTCCGCGAAGAGCTCGGCTACTCGAAGCGCTACATCAAGATCATCAAGTCGCGGTTCCAGCGAGAGCAGCGGGGGGAGCACCGGCTCTCCATCCTGCCCGGCGAGGGGATTCGAGTGGTGCCGTCTCCGGTGGCGGTCCGGGCACGGATCGCGCAGCGCCGCACGCGCGTCACCTCCTCCTCCGACGAAGGGACCTTCGGGATACCGGAGCTCGACAAAATCGTGGGCATGTCCCCGCGGGCGGGCGACATCATCGTCATCGAAGGCAGCTCCGGGACGGCGAAGTCCGCCATCGCCGAGCGGTTCTTGGCCGCCCGAAAGGGCAACGGCACCTCGCTCAAGTTCTCGATCGGGGACCCCCTTTCGCGCTCACACCGCTCGCGAGCCGAGGGTCAAGATCGTGAGATCCAGCAAGCGTTTCTGCCGCGCGGCCACTCCAGTCCCGGCCTGGTATTTCAGATGCTGGAGCAGGAGTTCAATCTCTGGTTCAGGAAGGGCCCGCCCATCGATCGGCTGGTCATCGACGACGTGGCGAGCTTCGATCTCGATGCACCGTTCGTCTCTTCGGAGGAGTCGTTTGGGCACATCCTGGCCGACTTCGTGAGGCGGCAGCCCATCACCACGATTTTCGTCGTCCGCAGCTCGGCCTGGGGCGAGTCGAACAAGGTGCGACGAGCGATCATGAGCAACGCCGACATTCACCTGCAGCTCTCTCGCCCGCCGGGTGAAAGGGAGGGGCGTTCACTGCTGTCCATCGCCAAATCGCCAGGGATGGTGCACCGACCCGGGTGGTTCAGCGTGCACGTCACCCCGAACAAGGTGTACGTGTCGGAGACTCCCGCGCTCGTCGGCATCAACGACAAAGGCGAAGAGACGTCGCTGCAACTGGCCATGTTCATGCATGCCGACACGCCGCGCCAAGCCGAGTACAACTATGCCGTCGCTGGCAGCTTGCGGGCCACCCCCGGTATCGATTTGCAGCTAATCCCACAAGAGCAAATCTGCGGGCCACACGCGATCCACCTGAATACGCGTTTCAGCTACAAGCAGATCCGTATCATCCAAATGGACGAATACCAGATGCCGCGAGGCGCTCGGGAGGCGCCGGGGCCGCTGCTTCACGAGTTCGATGAACGAGCCATCGTCAAGAAGGACTTCGTCAAAGGCGTGTGGGCGCGCACCGAGTCTCTGCGTCGTTTGGATACGGACGCGTCGGACGCAACGACCGCCGGCGTTCCTGCGGACGGAGTTGGAGGCCGGCGTCGCTCGGCGGTGCCTTACTATTGCAATATCGGGTTCTTGGTCTACCGCGAAGGACTGCACGACGTTACCGCTGCCTTGCTGGCGTCGCGCAAACAGGGGGTGCCTACGCAAGAGCCATGGAGGTTCTCGACGGAGCAGCAGGCGGCATGGGCGAGGATCGAAGCCTTGATTGCCGAAAACACCCTGGGCTCGAACCTCGATTGGCGGTTGATCGCCGCGCTGAACGACGAGTTCGAGTACCGCGCCAACCGGAATGCGCTGCCCAAGGTTTTCCTCGAGATGGCTCTAGACGCACGCCGAGCTTGCCTGTTCGAGTATCCGGGCTGGTCGGACGAGAACTACAACGTGCTCTTCTTGGAGATCCTGCTGTGGCTCTCCGCGGCGATGACGTCAGCGGTAGTTGCCGAATCAAGCGACTGGCTGCGGCAAGAGCACGCGGTCGAGGCGGGCACCTTGTTTTGGCGCCTGTGCCGCCCCGCCTTCATTCGCAGCGACGAAGCAAAGGCGGCGGCGCCGGAGAGCTTTGCTCGCAACTGGGCCGCCGCCCAAGACTCGGACGTACTGAGTTGGTACAACATCAGGAATGTCCAGAGTAACGCTCTGGTTTGGCGACACTGGTTCAGCTCGCTCAACCAGCTCACGCTGAGCATGCCGAAGACTCAGCTTCGCCAGCTCAACGTCGTACCATTGCCGGGCGAGGTGGCCGTGTCCGGCGATTGGTACATGGCCGTGCTCGCCAACTCCGCTTTGCCTGACGTCGCGCTTCAGCTCATCAACAACCTGGTCAATCCGGCGGCCGAGCTGGACAGACTGCGCCGCGGAATCGGGCTGCCAACCAGGCGAAGCTTCTACAAAGACGAAGAGTCGGCCAACGCGGCCGTGGGGGCCGCGCTCTCCGTCCTTCCACAGCTCTCCTTTCGAGTGCCCAAGGCGAAGATCGCGCAGCTTCTGGATCGAGCTTTTCGCCGCTCCGACGTTCCGGACTATCCGAACAAGTCTGTGGCGCTCTCGGCCGGCCTGCGTCGCATCCTCGAGTTCGAGGCGACGGAAAAGGCGAATGTTCTGGATGAGGTTCGGCGCTACGTCCGCTCGACCCTCGCCGCGGTCGCCAACCAAGTGGCCTTCGCGGGGCGCAAACAATAGGCGCCCAACGGAGCGGGTCCGTGGGGGGTGACTTGCCTAGGCAGGCCAAGTCAAGGAAATGTATCCGCAGCGCGGATCGCGTCGCGATCACCGGCAGGACGGGAGGCAGACGGAGCCGCGGCATTCGAGACCCGCTGCGCATGGGATCGCGCCGTAGATGTTGCGCATGCACGCCTCGCCTTCGTTTCGGGGGCGCTCGCAGCGATCGTCGTCGTCGTTCTTCATGCGACAGAACAGAGGTGCTGCACATTGGGATCGGGCACAAGGCTCTCCCTCGTTGGGCGGCGCGATGCAGACCGTCTGCGTCATGCCGTCCGCCGTCCAGCACACGCTCGGGGGCGCGCACGCGCGGTCGACGATGCTTCCCCCGACGATTCCGCATGGCTCGCCGAGCGCGAGCGTTCCCGTTTCGCACGTCATCGTCCGCGAATTGCACTCGAGAGTATCGGCAGCGCAACCCGGGTAGGGGCCGCACGGCTCGCCGAGCGCGCCAGGCCCGGGCACGCACGTGTCGTCGACACACCCGAGACCGGACCCGCATTGGGCGAACAGCGACGAGCATACGTCGCCTATGCCGCCAGCTCTGCGGCAGATGCCGGACGTGTCGGTGACCTCCGACGCTTCGCAATAGAGCTCGTCGTCGCACTCCTGCTTGTCGACAGGCAGAAGACCGCCCGGACCGAGTGCGCACGTTTGACCGACGACCTTCTTCCGAGACACGCACACATCATCGATGCACGTGGCCGAGCGCGCGCACGTGTCGAGCGGACCCCCGCAGGCTTCGCCGAGCTTGCGTGGCGTCAGGCAAATACCGCAGCCGTCGCCGCTCGCGCTGCAGCGTCCACCTTCACATTGATCGTCGAAAGCGCACGGCTTTCCTTTCGCCGATGTCGTCGACGACACCGAGCCGCCGCAGCCGCCCATCGCGAAGCAAACCAAGACAAAACGAAAAGGGGCGAAGCGCATTGCTTCACCCCTTCTACAACGAAGCGTGAGTTGGGTCTTCGTAGCACTTGGCGGCGGGCTATCTCGGCTCGATCCCGCTCAACGCAACGGCGTGACCTCGACGCCACTGACTACCTCCTCGCTTCGGTCACAATCCTCGAAGTACGACAGACCGACGACATAGCCGAGCTTCGCGTCATAGGTGATCCTGGGATAACCGGCGGCCAGGTTCAGGTAGTAATCGACGGCGTCGAAGAGCTTGGGCACGGTCCACGGATTGGCGTTGCTCGGCGTGGCCACGGGCTCGAGGCCGTCCCGCACGACGACCTGCGCCTTCATGTTGAACTGGCTGTAAGTGAGCTGGTAATCGACGACGCTGCTCGCCTGCCAAGTAGCGCGCGCTTCGGCAAGCGTCTTCTGCAGACCGTAGCAAGCGGAGGTCAGGGCGAAGAGCTCCTTGTGGCACTCGCCCAGAAAGCAAGTCGAGAGCTCGCCGCTCGCATAGACCGGCGCGACGCAACGAATCACGGGCGCCAACAGCGCGGCGCATTGCGGCGTCACGGTCTGGTAGACCTCCGTACAGTACTCACCGCACGACGTCATGGGGTCCATGTGGCAATACGGCGGGTCCCAGGCGGGGTCGTTCCAATCTTCACACAGTGCTTGCGGAAGCCGATAGTTCAGCGTTTCGCAGTAGCGCTGGCATTCGGCCACCGCTGATTGCACGGGTGCCAAGCCGCCCATTCCCGCGAGGCCGTTCCCACCTGCATCCCCGGGATCCCCAACGGTCGCCGAGCCGCTCGAGGCCGTTCCGCCGACGCCCTCGCCGGCAGCGGCCGGCCCTGTCATGACCGGCCGCAGCGGCCCGTGCTCGGTCTGACCGCAAGCGGCAGCAGCAACCAGAGCTACTATTCCCAGCGACGCACGCACCATACCGATGAGCATACAGGGCCGGCCTACGCGCACGCTACTTCGCCGGGCAGCCGACGCGTTTCGCGTCGAGCACGAGATCGTCGTAGTAGATATCGAATTGGCGTTGCGGGTGCCAGTCGTGGAAACCGAAGCCGAAGGTGTCGAAGCCGCCGATCAGGTCGCTGCTCTTGCCGTCCCAGAGCGCGCCGCCGGCCGACGGCGTAGGGCCGGGGCTGGCGTAGGCCACGTTGGTGTTGTCGAAAGTGCTGGCTTGCACTCCATCGACCCAAGATGTCACCCGATCGGGAGAATCTTCGAAGTGCCATTCGAGGCATGACCAAGCGTCGGTCGCGAAGCGACCCTTCGAGTACGACACCTCTTCGACCAGTGGGCTCAGATCGAGCAGATCGAAGCCCAGCTGCCACCGACCGCCGTAGCTTGCGACCTCCATGTAGCGGAGCTTGGCGAACGGCGCGGGGCCTTCGGCGGAGCCGGTGCCGGTGTGACCAGCGAACGCGAACTGCACGTGAATACTGGCCGTCGCGTCAGCCGCTGCGTACATGAGCACGCGACCGAAGGTCGTCGCGCCTTTGAGAGCGGGCGGCACGGTCTTGGCAACCAGCAGGGCCCAATCATCGCTAGGCCCCGCCTGACCATGGGCACGCGCCGCGAATTTTCCGTGCGCCGCGCGCTCGCTTTGCACCACCAGAGTGCCGGCCTTGGCGACGAGGTCCCACTTGTTGGAGTCGATGGCACCGCTCTCGAAATCTTCGCAAACCAAGCCGCTGCAGCTCTCGGAGCCCGCCGCTCCCCCGTTGCCAGCGCCGGCGCCTGCAGCTGTTCCGCCCGCGCCTGCTCCGGCAGTGTTCGTTTGACCGGCTCCACCGAGAGTGACGCCTCCCGCTCCAGCGGTACCAGCCGTCGCGCCACCACCGCCGCTCAGGGCGCCGCCGTCCGTGTGGCCCGCCGATGACCCTGACGCGCCGCCGACACCACCGGTAGTCGTCGCTTGGCCGCCTACCGCGGAGCCGCTACTTCCGGCAGAGCCACCGCTCGGATTCGTCGCCGAGCCTGCGCCACCGCACGCCGTGATGAGCGCGATCGCGCTCGACAGCTTCCACCAGGGACGCCAACTGATAGCTGCCATCGCGACGTGCAATTGCCGGCTCGCTCAGAACTGCGTGATGAACTTCCAGGCCTCGGGGGCGTCCCAGCTCATTTGCTGCCCTGGATCCTTCGGCTCCCAGCCGTGAGGGCCGTCGAAGACGCAGTACTCGGTGGGGTGGCCCGCAGAGCAACCCTTGTAGATCGTGCACGTGTGCGGCTGGCCGGCGGCGGGAAACTTCGTGGCGTTGGCTTCCGGCATGCAGCCGTTGACGGCAGCGAACTCCGCTTGTTTGACCCGGCCACTCGTCGGCATCGGATCGCCGGTGCTGTCCTGGCTTGCCTGCGACGCATAGTACGCGATGGGCTTCGTCAAAGTCCCGGTGCAAGAGCCGGTGAGGTCAGCCCCAGAGAAGAAGGCGACGCCTCGGAACACATCCGCTCGTGTGCACGCGATGGCGAGCGACATGGCCCCACCAAAGCTGAACCCGGTCGCGAAGATCCGCGTCTTGTCGATGCAGAGATCGCTTTCGACTTGCGCGAGGATGTCGTCGGTGAGCTCGACGTCACTCTTGCTCCAGGAGCCGGCGCCGTTCGCCGCGTCGGGCGCGACGAAGATGGTGTTCTTGCCGTCCAAGGTCGCCATCGTGAAGTAGTTTCTCATCGCCACCGACGCCGCCGACGACCCGGACTCGGCGAACGCGAACACCAGCCGGTAAGGGTGCATGTTGTCGTAGCCAGTGGGCACGCGAAGAATGTACTTTCGCGAAGCGTTGTTGAACTGGATGGTGTGGTCCCCATCCATGAGGGTACGGGTTTTGCCGCATCCAGCGCTTGGCGTGGTGCCGCCTCCGCCCGCTCCCGAGCCCGCGCTGCCGCCGGCCGCTCCTGCCGTGCCCGCCGCTGAGCCACCGACTTCGTTGCCCCCCGATCCGGCACGACCAGCCGTGCCCACCTGGCCGCCGTCCGCTTTTCCGGCGCTTGCCATCCCCGCCGTGTCGGCGGTTCCCCCGTTGCTGAGCGAGCCGCCAGCACCGCTCGGCCCGCCGGCGCTCGATTTACCGGCTGCGCCCACAGTTCCGCCTTGGCTCGACCCGCCGCCGGTGGTCTGACCGCCCGCACCTTCCGAAGGCAAGGCATCACCGGAGGAACAAGCGCTACCGAGCAAGACGAGCACGGCAGCCGAGAGGACGCGGCGCATCGTTACCATGGGCTTTCCAGATTGGGGGGCGGCAGGCCACCACAGTCAGAGGGCGGCACACTCGTTTAGTGACAGTGCACGCTCGACTTCGTCACCAAAGTTCCGGAAATCCGCTCAGCAGGATGATTTACCTCAAATATGGAAAAACCGCGCATCGACTGACGGCGCGGTCATCCGCTCGGCACCGCCGCACACCACCGCGGCAACGGACGCTCAGTTTTGCTTTACGTACAGTCGGCACTCAGGCACCGGCATGCCGTCCGCCGTGCCGGTGCAGGTGCCGGGGCCTTGCAGCGGCGGGTACGCAGCGAGCCCTTTCGCCAACTGCACCGTCAAAAACGTACCATCCACCTCGTAGGCGCCGCTCATGCTGTCGCCGACCGGGATGTACGTCCCCGAGCCCGAGCCGAAGACGACTTGAAAATGGTGAGCTCCGTTGTCGTGAGCCTTGAGGGTCCAGCTCGATGACCAATGCCCATCGACGTCGGAGTAGTCCATGGCGGTGTCGGACACCGTGAGATTGTGAGGGACGTCCGACGGCCCCAAATACAGCCACTTGCCCGCGAGCTCGAAGGGCGTGGGCGCAGGCGCGGGTGCAGGGGGCGTGTTGCTTTCCCCGCAGCCCGCGACCGCCAGTAGCATCATCGTAGACAAACAACGGATCCACATTATTGGGATTACTGAGCGAGGCAGTTCTTGACCATTTCGGACCAAATCAGGTCCCCGACGTGCTCTCCGCCCGACTGGGTCGGATGCAGGCCGTCGGTAGTGTCACCGGCGACGAACACGGGCCTCAGGTCCACCCAATGGCATTTGGGTGACGTGGATGCAGCGCACGTTGTCTGCATAGCCGGCATCGTGTTGTCGAGACAAGTCTTCAGTGAGGCGTTCGAGCCGGGGGGTGCGCCCGGTTCCGGGTAGCGCGTGTAGAGCACGTCCTTCACGCCCGCCGCGCCCATCTTGTCGAGCAGCGTCTTGAAGGTATTCGAGCACGTGGCGCACGACGTCCCTCCCTGCAGGCAGTCGATGCCGCCGCCGTCCATGATGACGAACTTGACGGATGCGCCACCCTGCGTGGCCGCGGTCCACTCGGTGGTGGCGATGTAATTCATGTTCTGGCCGCTGACGGCCACGTTGCGGTAGCTCTCGTTCGCGCCGAGGGAGCCCGCTTTTCGAGCGTCTTCTTCGATCCGCTTCTGGTTGTACTGCGGGGCGATGGCGTAGAAAGACTCGCCCATGATCACGACCTCGGACGCCTTGACTTGGCCCTTCTGACAGGTGCCGGACCCGGTGCCGCCGGCGCTGCTGCCCGCCGTGGGCGCGCCTGCTCCGCCGGAAGTGCCGCCGGTGGTGCTCGTCCCACCGCTGCCCGTCCCTCCTTTGGGGTTGGTACCGGCGCTGCCCATGACCATGCCGCCCATGCCCGTGCCTGTGCCCGCCGTCGGGGCGCCTCCCGTACCGCTGGGTGCACCGGCCGAAGGCGAGGTCCCGGCTGTCCCCGTCGTCGGTCCTCCCGAGCTGCTGCCGCTCGTGCCGACCGTGCCCGCGCTTGCCGGGGTGCCGGCGGAGCTCACGCTGCCCGCGCTACCGCCGTCGGGGCCGGCATCAACGGAGCAACCTCCGATGATCGCCAACTCGAGCGCCAAGAGGATGCCAAGCCGACCATGGTGTCTTGAAATCATGTTCTTCCTCCAAACGAGACAAATCTGACAAAGCGCGGCTCAGGCTCGGTGAGCACCGAGACGGATAGCGACGGACCCGCCGATTCTTCCGACTACGGATAAAAATCTAGCGAGGCTGCGTTCGCCTTAGGGATTGTGTTCCGAATCCCTTCGCACCCACATTTCCTACCCCGTCTCGCTACCTAGTAGCAGAGGGCAAATGCGTCCCCCCTTCGCGCAACCCAACCTCGCGGTCGCGTGACGAAGCGCGGACGCCGTGGTTCGCACTACTGGCCGATCAGGATTGCGAGCGTAAAAATTGATGCTGCGGCTGCGGCGTCCGAAACGGCGTCACCCCTGGCTCACGCGCGGCGGGCAGCTCGAGGCGCGAACCCGGTAGGGGTCGAGCCGCTCGGCCCGGATACTCCCCTGACACCGGACTCGCGTCGATGCGCGTAGCAGGTTTCGGTCGAGCACGGTTCCGTGCCGCAAGCTCGAACGAATGACCATCGCTGTGCACCCCCGGCTCCGGTTAGTAACAGAGGGTGTCTGGAGCCTCGTCCTGTCGTTCGGTTCGGGCTCCTATCCGCAGACGCTTCGTGTTGGTTGCAGGGTTCTTGCTGCTCGGTGGCGGGTTGACCAACGGTTGCGCGGGTGACGAAACACTGACCAACGAGTGTCCGCCCAGCGCTTGCCCGGACCTCGATTGCGACGAAGAAATCCCCTGTCGAGGCGATGAGAGCTGTCCTTCCGGCTCCGTCTGTCGCACCGACCGCTGCGGCGTCGAGGAGTTTCGAGCGATCGACCCCACGCTGTTGATCAAGGGTTTCGCCACACCCGAATTCGATCTTACGCGTGCCGCCCCCGACGGTGACAGCGTCGACAGCGCAACGCGCTACCAGTTCACGGCTCCCAGCGGTGCGGAACGTGTGGTGTGCGGGGTGCTCACCTGCAAACCGAATTTTTCGCACGGGAACGCGACGAGAGTCTCGCTCCATCGCATCGAGAATGCGGCGCGGTGCCTGCAGCGGTCGCACGTTTTCTCTACGCCAGCATCGACTGATCGCCCCGTCTTTACCTTCCAGCTAACCGATTTACGCGAGTCGCCACGCCTCTGTGAAGCGTCCCCTTTGGGGCTCGGCGTCGTGTCTGGTCGACCCCTTCTCGGGTATCTGCCGATCGAGACGTTGCAACTCGGCTGCTGGGCGGAGGATCAAAGTCACGTCGTGGCCGCGACGCGCCTGCAACCGTTGGACGTCGGCGATCTGCCTGAAGGCTCCAGCACGCTGCGCAGCAGCTGCCAGGGTGCACCGGACGCGAGTTGGTGCAACCTGCCAGGGGACGTCGGCACGTGCAGCAACGGGCGCTGCGACTACACCATGCCCCCTTCCGCTTCTGGGCAGACGTCGCTGGGCGCCGGCGGCAGCGGCCCCGCTGCGCCGGTGCCAGGTGCGGTAACCGACTGCGGCGCCGCTCCGAATGGTGCTTCCTGTCGACGCCCCGAAGCGGAAGTGGTCGGCCAATGCCTCTCGGGCCGCTGTCTTCGCCCGACCCGAGCCGACTACACGAAGCCACTCGCCATCTCGAATTGCGCCACCGAAAGCGCAGTCACGGACTGGTTGAATTGCTATCCGTCGCCGGTACTCGGGTTCGGGACTTGCTGGGGTAATGCCTGTCGGTTGCGCTGTCGCGGCGACGAAGACTGCGTGGCCGCGCTCGACGACGCCGAAGTCCCCGGCAGCGGCGGTGCGGCCGGTGCGTCCGGCGACGTTCGCCCCGAGCACTGCCAGCGCAAGCCCGGCAATTTCCTAGGCGTTTGCGTGATCCATTGAGCAAAGGGGCCCGTGAAGATCAAGCTTACTTGGGAGGGCAGCGGGGATGGGGACGAGCGAGTCGTTCTGCTCGATCGCGATCCCCCGCAAATCTGGGTCTTCGTCGAGGGCCCCGATGGCGACCCCGCCGACGCCGCCGTCGAGCTAGACGTGACGCTGCGCAGTGCCCGGCGCCCGTTCGGCATCGGTCGACACGTGCGCGGTAGAGCCGGCGAAGCAGGCCTGAGAAAGACCCGTTCGCCACTGGCTCAACCGTCTTTCGTCGTGGAGGGGTTGCCCCGCGCCTGGTTCCCGTACTGGCTCCATCTAACCGCTTCGCTCCGGGGCAAGGTCGCCGAACGAGAAGTCGTCGTGACCGAGCGGGCCAATCTGTACGTCGTGCCATTGTTCAACCGCGCCCTCAGCTACGTCTTCGTCGGGCTCGTTTGCTTGGCGGGGGCGTATTGCGCATGGCTCCTCGCGCGCCTCAGCGCCGCCCGCCTACCCGATGGCATCTCCAGCTTCGGCACCACCACTTTCACGATCATCGCTGCGGCCGCCGGCTTCGTAGGCCCATTCTTGTTCGAGCGAGTGCGGCGAGCGCTGTACGACTGCACCTGGACGGGCCTCACCGTCGGACTGGCGCTGCTGTTGGCGCTCGGAGTGAACAAGATTCAGAAGCCGGTCTACTTCGAGAACGTGGCGGCTGCGGCCGTAAACCTAAGAAAAGAGCTAATCGTCGAAGCCGGCGACTCCATCGTGCTGCCGCGCGAGAGGCTGGATCAGCGGCTGTCGGAATACCTGTCATGCATGCGCGCGCCGAGGGCGCGTGACGATGGTGAGAGTGATGATCTTCCCCAGGGTGGCGCGTCGGGAGCCGAAGCCGGCAGCGCGCACGTCTGCACCTTGCCGCCGAGCCTCAAGGCGGCCAACCTTTGCCTGCTTCGAGATGACTCCGAAAGTCAAACGTGTACGGAGCTCCATGCCGCGGGTTGGATAGCAAGGCTGCAACGGTGGCTGTCGTTGGGAGAGACGGTGCGCATCGGCTGTCGCAGCGTTGGTCATCTTTCTAGCGAGTACCTCGAGGAGTGGAAGGCTTCGGGCTCGTGCAAGCGGGACACCGAGCTTACGGTCACCCACAGCCTGCGCGCCCATCTTCAGAGCCTCGGCGAGGATGACAGCCGGCTGCTTTCGTGCGTCAACGCCACCGCGGAGGTAAAAGTTCGGCCATTTCGGGGCGGCCGTAGCGGCACCGACGAGTTGCGGCTCGGCCTCTTGAACCTCTACCTGCCAGGAGAAGGCTCAGGCTCTTTGCCTCGCTGGCGGTTTTCGGGAAACGCCAAAGTCGATGAGGTGAGTATTTCCGTGGCGCCCCCCGCCGGTACGGACTGCGCTTCCAGCGAGGCCTCCTCGCGCTCTTCCGTGTACGGCGAGGCTTGTGACGGGAATTCCGCCTGCGCCAAGCTATACGCTCCCCCGGACCAGATCAGCGCGAGCCTGGAGCGCGGCGAGCAGAAGCTCGGTACGCTCTGGTGCGCGCTGGGCAACACCAACATCTTCGCCGTCAAACTCAGATCGCGCCTGGTGTCGCTGCGGGTGCTCGAGGACGAGCAGCCCGACGCCAACAGGACGGCTGAGGTGGTGTCGCGCTACGAGGCGACGGTGGCCGGGCTGGGCGAATGGGTCTTCTGGTGCGAGCCGCCGGATCCTGAGGCGGCCTTTGCGCGAGATCAGCAGCGGCGCAGCTTCACCGCGGAAGTCACGCTGGCCAACGACTGGCAACCACATGACGATTGGACCTGGAGCCTACCCAGCAAGAGCAGGGTTCAGAGGCTGAGCATCCACGTACAGGAGCACGGACATTGGGGCACGCTGGAATGTCCCCGTCCCGGCCAAGCACATGCCTTGCACCTGTTGCGCGGTAACGTCGGTGATCATGGAGCCCTTACTCGGGCAACCTACGGCACGTCGGTTTGGCAACGCTACAGCGAGACTCAGCTCTATCCGGGGTGGGTGTGGTTTTGCTCGTCGAGTGCTCAGGATGCAAATCCGATGGACGGCGACTTGACGATCGTCACCAGCAAGGGACAGGGAACGCTCGACATGCGTGGGCGCTTCTCACCGTCCGCCGGCATTCCGTGCCTCATCGACCCGATCAGCAAGCGTTTCGTGCGCCTCGCACACCCAGAAAAATACAACGAGGCACGCCGCAAGCAGTACTCGGCAGCGAGTGTCTTGTCGGCGTGGCCCGAGCCGAAATGTGATCCGGCGCGTTCGTACCTATCACCGGTGGAGGACTAGCGCATGACCCGTTTGCATCGCTGGCTGCTTGGTCTTTGGACGGGTATGACCTTCGCCCTGTGCGCTCGTGTCGGGAACGCCCGACCTGGCGAGCTACTAATCAGGCTCGACGTCCCGGCCGAGTTCTCGCCGCGGGAAGTGTGTGTGCACGTAGAGAAGCTGTCCCCGGAGCTCAACGAGCTCTTCGGCGAGGCGCGCGCCCACCCCTTCATCGACCCCGTCAACTTGCCCCCGGGCCTGAAGATTCCCGTCGTTGCCGACGAGTGTCTAACGGATCGGACCGCATGCCGCGCCTGCAAGCCTCCGCCCGTCGACAGCTACCCGGTTTGCGTCGACGACTTGAACGCACCCCGCACGGGCCGCAAAGCGCAGCTGCTGTTGGAGCACGTCGGGCTGCGCGGCATGAAGCTCGAAGGCCAAAATCTACGACTTCAAGTCGATTTTCCGGAGACCGCCAGCATCACGCCTCGGGTCGAGGTGCTGGGCGGTGACTACCACGGGGGGGACGTGAATAGCGTGAGCAGCGGGCACGACTTACAGCTCCCGCTCCGTCCGCGCTGCATCGACCGCCCGCTAAAGCTGCCGCCGTTCGCCGCCACTAGCTGCGCCGCCGAAACGCTGATGAGCAACGGCGCGATTGCCAACGTCTTGCCCCGGGACGCGCTCACGCCCACTCCGCTCTTGGTCACCGAAAGCGGCCTCAACAACACCGTCGTGCTCAACCACTGCGGAACAATCTTCGCCGGCTCATTCGTCTATCCTCCGCCGCGGGAGATCGACCTTTCGCCAATCGCATTCACGTTGCGCTATGTGCCACATTGTCTGCTCGCGCCGCAGGGGACCGTTCACGGTTGTCCCAGCGCATCTCTGACAAGCTACGGCTACAAGTGTGAGCCGGAAGCCTGCCATGGCGCCTGTTGCTATCGCTGCGATCCTGGTCGACCGGTGGCGTTTCCGACCCCGGTCCGCTTCGAAATCGCCGCCAGCGAGGGCGAGAAGGCGAGCGAAAAGAAGTTCGATCCCCTCCAGTGGGAGCAAGAGCTGCGCTTCCCCGGCGACCAAGTCACCGGCTTCGTCGCCGCCGAGCAGCGCCGAGTCTTCTTGGCTTGGCCGAAGGACGAAAACCGCAATTGGACGGAGAATGGCAAAGAAATCGACGCATTGGAAATCGTCGGTCCCGACGGCCACCTACGTCGCATCGAGAACGGAACGAGCACGCTGGGGGTGCCCGGCCTGCAATGCCAGGATCGCTTCACCTACCAGTACCGCGGGCGTTGGCCAGATAAGCCGCGGCAGCAAGGGCTAGATGGGGATACGCTCAGGCTCGAGCCTTCGTTGAAGCGCCAACGCACGGTCAGCTTGGCGGTGCGAACGCACGCCGGCGCGCTTCGCTTCGAGGACGTCAACGGTCGGCCGGTATTTTCGCCCTTCTTCGATGTCGCCGTCGCCGTTCAGCACTACAGCGGCTTCGAGGCCGGCTTCGCGGGCGTCTTCGGTCTGCACCCGAGCCTGGCGCGCTTTCAGACCGAAGCCCCCCAGCGCGAGATGTCGGCTTTGGCGCGCGTGGTCTTCGATTTGGGCTGGCGCTTCTACCTCAATCCGGAGTTCGTCCTGATTCCTACGATCGCCGGCGGCGTCGCGTTCCCCGCGCTGGCCGCCGACTGGACTAGGTCGCGCATCTTTCCGGTCCTGGCCGCCAACGTGCGGTTTGGATACGAGGTGAGTCGTGCCACCACCCTCGAGCTGGATGCCTGGCTTTTTTGGCCGGAAGAGTACGTCGCGTCGCAACAGGACCTAGCCGGCCCTAGAGACTATGTGTCCCGCTCGACTTGGAGTGTCGGACTAGGAGCAGGCATCCACTGGGCTGGCGTGCTCTGACCTGCGGAGCGCGTCACGGCTCGACGCGAGAGAACGCTGCACGCGGAGCTCACCCACCGGCAAGTCGACACACCGGTACCATTTTCGCCACGTGAGCTTCTGCAAGGGAGCTGCGAGGCGGCAGCCCCCACTTGCGAGAGCACTCACCAGAAGAGCTTGATTGTCGGGTATTTATGCGGGTTTTGTCGAGCTTGCCAGCGTTGGCACGGAGTCTGCTCGGACGGTTCGGCATGAAGGAAGCGCGCGGAAGCAGTTGGTCGACGCGGGGGTGGCTGGCGTTGGGGCTTGGCGTGGTCGCGGGCGCGGTTGGGTGCTCGGACGTCAAGCGCGAGACGGTCGACCGCGTCACGCCCCACGATTCCACGACGTGGACGTCGCGCAGTGATTGCGAGGACTTGTTGGCGAGCCGCAGCCAAGTTTCACGTCCGCCTCGCATCGGAACTTGGAACGTGCGCTACTTTCCGGACTCGATCGAAGGCGAGCAGACGGATCCGGACAAGGCGACGGACGTGGAGTGGGTGGCCTGCGCGATTGCGTCACTCGACGTCGACATTTTGGTCGTCCAAGAATTCAAGAATTCGCCGACCGGTCTGGCGAAGCAGCAGGAGCTGGTCGAACGACTGAATGAGCTGACCGGTGGCGATTGGCGGCTGGAGCTCGATCAGTGCACGCCCACGGACGTGCAGCACCCCGGATTTCTTTTCGACAGCGCGCGCGTGACGGGCGAAGAGTTCCGAGAAATCCCGAGCTTGAACCCGGACCCGGTGTGCAGCAACGCGATCTCCCCAGGCTTCGGGGGCTACTTCAGCATCGCCGGAGGGCCGGATTTTCACCTGATCGCGGTGCACGGCGCGACCGGGGACTCTCCCCCTTCGTTCGAAAAGCGCGCCCAGATCACCGCCGCGCTGGAAACGGTCGCTGCGGATGCCTACGCCATCAATCCGGATACGGACATCATCTTCGCTGGGGACTTCAACACCGTGGGCTGTGCGTCGTGCGACCCGGTCGTTTCGAACGAGGACGAGATCGCCGAGATGAAGCAGAGCGTGGCGGCGTTCGACCCTTCGCTCACGCTGCTGCCAACGACCGAAAACTGCACGCGCATAGCCGATGATATGCCGCACATCGACCATGTGCTGGCAGCGGCCACGATGGCTGAAGTCCCCGAAGACTCGGTGGTGCACGTCAGCGGCATCTGTGAAGAGGTCAGCTGCGAGCGGCAGGTCGCTTGGCTCGAAGACGCCTACGACCGGCTGAGCGACCATTGCCCGCTGGTGCTGGACCTAGCCGTGGACGATGACGATTGACGGCGTTGGCTACGGTGAAAAATCGCGAGAGATGAGCACTTGATCGAACTCGCGCCCCACGCCGTCGATCGCGTGGAGCCGCAAGGTGTCAGCGAATATCTCGATGTAGACGAAGTGAATGACCGACTCCGAAAACGCGGTAAAATCGCTGAACCCTACCGGGCGGGTGCCGACGCCGCCGCCGCCCGTGACCACGTAGGTGACGCCGTTGATGGCCTTGGTGCGCTCGTAGTCGTGGTCGTGACCGCTCAGCACCAGCTGCACGCCGTGCTGCTCGAGCAAGGGTACGAACCACTTTTGAAAAGCGCCGTCACTGCCGTGCTCGCCGGAGGAAAACGGCGGGCGATGCCCGTACGCGATCGTCCATGGCAGTTGGTTCCGGCTCAGGTCCGCGTCGAGCCAGGCCGCCTGGCGTTGGCCGATTTGCTCGGTGTCGAGCGCGACGAAATGAACGTCACCCCAGTCGAAGGAGTAGTAGCGCTCGAGCCCATCCGGATCGCCGTTCTCGGGCAACACGAACGCTTGCAGGTAGGGTGCGGCACGCTGGCTGGCGTATTCGTGATTGCCGGGGACGGGAAAGAACGAGAAGCTCTTCAGCAGGTCGCGATAGATGCCGAAGACGGTGCCGTTGATCTGCGCCGCGCTGCCGTCTTGGTAAGCCAGGTCGCCGGTGTGCAGCAAGAAGTCGAGCGGCACCGTGCTCAGCTGCGCGCGCAGGTGGCGCTGATCCGAGTCTCCCGAGCCCGAGTCACCGAACACCGCGAACTGCACGGGGGCAACCGCACCGGGCGCGGGAGCAGTAAAAAACCCTGCCGGCTCCGTCAAGCCGACCAGCTCGTAACAGTAGCCGTGCCCGGGCTCCAGCCCGTCCAGGCTGACCAGCTGCTGCAGCACGCCCGGCGCGTTCGGATCCGGCGCGCTGCTGAGCGTCGTCACCTCCGTGCCGTCGAAGCGCGTGACGCGTACGCGTGTCGAGAGGCCGAGCTTGTCCTGAAATACCAAGATGGCGCCGCGATCGTGCACTTGCTGCAGGAACGGAGCGCGCAACAGCCGTTCGGCGCCAGTCGGGGTCGGGCTGCCGGCGCCGCAGCGATGCAAAAGCTCGCGATCGGGCGCGCCCCGGGACGCCAGAGCCATGGCGGTGGAGCCGGTGCGCTCCGCGGAGAGATTGCCTTCCTCGTTGGACGAGACGCCGCTACAGGCGCAGCAGAGCCACGTCAGCACGGCCACGACGAGAGTGACGAACCCCGGACGCAAGGGGCCTCAAGATGACTCGAATCCTGCTTCGTGCAAGCGCCCCAGTCGCGCTCGGAGCTTCGGCGCCGCTCCAGCCTCCGTCAAAGTTTTGACCCGGCGTGTGCGACGGCGCCCGATCGACGACGAAGCACGCCAGAGGATCGGCGCGAAGCCGTGGTACGCCGCATGCTTCATGGGCGGTACTCCATGGAAAAGACGGCGATAGTTGGATTATTTGGCGCGGCCGTAGCGCTGCTGGGCGTGGGCTTCATCGCGCGGAGGCCGCAGGCTTTGCCGGTGCATGTCGTCGCAGTGGCGCATAGCGCGCCGCCGGCGAGCGCGAAGCCAGACACGCTGGTGGACGCGCTGGTCCCGGACCGGCCGATGCGGCTCGATGAGTCGCGGGTCGAACCAGCCGATTGGGTCAACGCCCGCCCTGGCTTTCAATATTCGCGCTCTGCCGCGGAGCGCGGAGGCGTGGAGCCCTGTGCGACGCAAGCCGTCGATACGAGCGTGTTTGCCGATTGGACTCCGCTGGGCAAGGGGCGCTTCATCGCGCCGCGCGATTTCGGCCTCGATGCGCAGGGCCGCTTCGAGTTGGTCATCCACCTACACGGTGACGAGCCGATACGACGCGAGCTGGTGAAGAGCGGGGCGAGATTCGTGCTGTACACCCTCACCCTCGGTCCCAGCCAAAGCTACGCGCCCGTGCTCAACGGCGCAGGCTCGTTTCGTGCCATCGTCGCCGAGATCGAGCAAACCATGAGCAAACGCGCGGGGCGAGCGGCGCGCGTGGGGCACGTTGCGCTGAGCGCCTGGAGTGCGGGCTTCGTCGGCATCGAAGCGGCGCTGTCGCAGCCCGAAAGCAAGGACGTCGACGCGGTGGTCTTGATCGACGGGCTGCACGCGCCACGCAACGACGCCGCCGCGTTCAAAGCGCAGCTGCAACCCTTCGTCGACTATGCCAAGCGCGCCGCCGCCGGCGAAAAGTTGCTGTTCATCAGCCACTCGTCGATCGACCCGCCCGACTTTGCTTCCACCACCGAATGCGCGCACTACCTAGTTTCGGCGCTCGGCGCACGCCCCCAACCCGTCGAGCGGCAAGATCCGCTCGGCCTCGAGCTGGTCGAGTCCTTCAGTCGCGGCAACCTGTACGTCCGCGGCTACGCCGGAAACGACAAGGCCGACCACTGCGCCCAGCTCGCAGTCTTGCGCGACGTGTACGCGGCTCTGCAAAGGCATTGGCAGGGCTAGCGAATCCGAGCGCCTGTTCGGGCCCGCGATGAGCTACGGTGCGCCGCAGCATGAAGCTTCGCGGCCCGATACGTCTCACTTTCCTCGGGGCGCTGCTAGCGAGCTCGATTTGTTTCGGCTGCAGCTCCGACTCCCAGCCCGAGCAGGAGTCGGTGCGGAAGATCGACTACGAGCTATTTCCGAGCACGCATCAGCTCAACGGACGAGACTTGACGCTGCTGTCGCGGCTCGAGCCGGACGGCACGCTGGTGTTGGACTCGCTGCCTCCGAGCTTGGCCAAGCTCGCGGTCGGCGAGGTGCTGCTGGCGGGTGTGACGCAGCAGACACCGCAAGGCTTGCTGCGCGTGGTGCTCGACATCGCCCCGCAGGACGACGGCACGGTGGTACTGCGCACGGCCGCGGCGCCGCTGCAAATGGCGTTTCGACGCTTGCATGCGCGCGTGGCCGACCGCGCTTCGCCGTTCACGCCGGGCGGCAAGTTTACGGCCACGGATGTGGTGCCGCTTTCGATCAAGCCACAGTTCAGCGTCAGCGGCGACTTGGGCGACACGCAAAGCTACGACATTTTGGCGTTCGATGGCGACGGCAATTCGGATACCAAGAACGACCAAGTCGCGGTGAACGCAACCTTGGGCGGCGGCGTGCGCTACGACCTCAGCCTGGACGTGGACTGGGGCGCGGTCGAGCGGCTGCCCTCGGCCGTGAGCGACTGCTTGCTCGGGGTGCTGGACTTGGCCAAGGGCGAGCTTCCGCCGTGCCAGCCCGAGGACTTGCTGCCGGAGCTGAAGCTGGGCCTCGCCGTCGAGCCGCATCTGCAAGCAGCGGTGACGGTCAGCGGCGCGGCCAGCGTCGGCTTCGAAGAGAGCTTCGAGATTGGCTCGATCACGCTGGCGCCGATCACGATAGGACCGCTGGTGTTGATCCCGAACGTGGACATTCTGGCCTCGGTTTCTGGTAGTGCTTCGGCGCGCTTTGCCGCCAGCGCCCACGCCAACATTTCCGTCAAATCGAGCGTTTTGCTGTCGTCCAAAATCAAGAACAGCAAGGTGGTGCCGTTCGAGCTAGGCGACACCGACGCCGACGCCGAGACGCCGGAAGTCGATCTGTACGCCGAGATCAGCGCGAAGCCGGGCGCGCGCCTCACGCTCGCGCTGTACGGAGTGATCGGCCCCTACGCACAGCTGTCGGCGGCAGCCACGCTACGCGCCAATCCGCTCCAAAACCCGTGCTGGGACTTTCGCGTCGGGCTCGAGACGGAGCTCGGCGTGATCGTCAAAACGCCGTCCCTGCCTGGTTTCGGCGCGCTCACCTTCTTGGATTGGAACACCGGCCCGTTACCGTTGTGGGACACGAGCGTCGCCGACGGCGACTGCGACTTGACCGAGGAGGGGGCCCACCCTCCCCCCGGCGGCGGCCCGACCGCGGAGCTGCTGCAGTCGCCAAGCTTCACGCCCTGGGCCCGCCTGATGAAGCTGCCGGCCGAAGGCGCGCAGCTGGAGTCCATCTTGGCTTATCCCAGCGGCTTTCCGTTCCTCACGCCCACGGTCGACGGTCGCTACGTCGCGGGTGGCGGCGGGGCGCTGGGGCTGCTCAAGCTGGACGGTGACGGCGACGCCATTTGGCAAACGGCGCTGCTGAGCGAGAGTGAAACCACGCTGTCGTCACTGGGCTCCGTTCCCAGTGGAGATGCCGCTTTGCTCACGTTGTACCGGGGCACCGGCGACGCCTTCGTGTTGGCCAAGCAAAGTCAATCGGGCGCGCTCATGGCCGCCGTCAGCGTGACCTTGCCCGACGAATGCGGCGCCGTCGCCCAAGCGCTGGTCGAGAACGGCGCCGGCGGCGCGCTACTCGTGGGCGAGTGCCCGTTCTTGCACAGCGTCTGGCTGGTCGAGCTCGACCGCGGGCTCGCACTGTCGAGCGCCCAGCAGTTGGTCGACTCCGACGATAGGACGGCGCGCGTGACCCCGACTGCCTTGTCTCGACAAGACGGCGACTTCTTGTTGGCGGGCCAGCTGACACGATTGGGCGAAAGCGCCGGCTCGCTCGGCTTTTTGACGAGACTGTCGAGCGATTTGTCGACGAACGTGAGCGCGGCCTACGCCTGTCCCGAACGGTTGTCGTTCTACCCCACCGCCGTCATTCCATCGGCGGCCGGCAGCGTCACCCTGGTGGGTGATGCAGCGGGCCTGGGTTACGTGGCGCGCATCAAGGCCGACGGCTCGCTGGGTTTCGCGCGCTTTCCCAACCTGGGCGGTGGCGTGCAGAGCGGCTTTTCACCCAACGGCGTGGCCGAGCTTCCGTCCACGGGCATGGTTCTGGCGTCCACCGTCGACGGCGAAGGCGACAACCCGACCGACATCGTGCTGCTGGGGCTCGACGGCAATGGCCGCACGTTATGGGGCCGGGAGTACCTGCTACACGGCCAAAAACAGCTGCGCGCGTTGGGCTTTCCGAGCGCCCGCGTGACCGACGACGGCGGCGTCTTGCTCAGCGCGACCGCCGGCCCCGAAGGCGGCTCCGACGGCGAGCTGTTGGCGATGAAGGTCTTCGCGCGCGACGGCTCTCTGCCCGACGACTCCCTGGTCGAAAGCGTCCCCGTCAGCCCCGACGAAAGCCCGGTCGCGGTGGAGCCGCGCGACTTCAGCCCTCGGCTTGCGCCGATCGTGGCCACCGTGCGGCCGTTCGCCGGCCACGACTGACCCGTCCAAGCAAACGTCCGCGAGCCGGCTCAGAGCAAGCCCTCGAAGACGCCACAGTCCGGCACGTCACCGAAGCCGGCCGCTGGGCTATCCATCAGGTTGAGGATGGTACAGCCCAGCCGGTTGAAGACTTGCCGACCGGCATCGATCACGCGGCCGCCGAGCGGCAGGGCGCCGCCGGCTTTGCCGATCAGCACGATGGGCACGTTTTCTTGGTTGTGGTCTCCACGGCCCAGCTCGTTGGCCCATACCAGCAACGTATTGTCGAGCACCGTCCCGTCGCCCTCGGGCACCGCGTCGAGCGCGGTCGCAAGCCGGGCGACGCAGGCCGCGTAGTATTGGTTCATCAGCACCACGCGCTGCGTGTTCGTCGGATCGCTGCCGGCGTCGGAGGTGTCGCGGTGCGCGACGTCATCATGGCAGTTCATGTCGATGCCTTGCCAGCCGAACCCCCATTTGCCCCCGCAATAGCCCAACTGCAACGTAACGATGGACGTCAAGTTGCAGGTCAGGGCCGCCGCCGCCAAGTCGACCATGTTGTCGACCATCTGCGGAGTGTAGGCTTCTTGGTTGAGCTCCGCGTTCGGATCTAGCGCCAGGTAGTCGGGCGGCACCGCGGGTCGAGTCGGGCAGGCCACCGCGGCCGCTCCGATGCGGCGCTCGACATCGCGAATGGCAGTCAGGTGGTAGTCGAGCTTCGTCCGCTCGCTCGGCCCCAGCCGCGCCGAAACTTCGGCCAAGTTGCCGGTCACCGCGTCCAGCACGCTCTTCCTTAGCTCCAGCCGACGAGCGGCGTCGGGCTGGTCACCGGCCGGGAAAAGGTAGCGAAACGCCTCGAGCGGGTCTTTGCGCGGGTGCTTGAGCGTCGCCGGGCCCAGGTAGGTGAAGGATTCGCGATGCGCAAAGCCGGGCTTGGGCGAAGGCTCGTAGTGCGAGGCCACGACCGCCAGAGCCAGCGAGTCGGTGACGCGCTGCTTGGCCAACCGCTGATCGACCGAGATGCCGCCACCCCACGGTTGCCCGCCGCGGGAGAGCAGCTTTTCCCCGGTGAACATGCGGGCGAAGCCCATGTCGTGCTGGTTGCCGCTGGTGCCGTTGGCGTCGTTCGGTACGTACACCTGCTTGACGATGTTGGTCTTGGCTTTGAGCCCGTTGTCTTGCTTGGTAGTGGGGTCCAAGAACAAGCAATCGAGAATGGGCGAGCCGAGGTTCGCGTCGGGCCAAAAGTTGGCCTGCTGCGTGCCGTTGTTCTGCATCAGCAACAGCAGGCGCTTGGGCGGGGGGGCCGCCTCCGCTTGCAGGACGCGCGCGAACGGCAGAGTCGCAGGTATGAGCGCGAGCGTCTGCAGCACGCGGCGTCGGCTGAAGGAGAGACGGGACATGCTAGGGCTCGCTCCCGGTGCGGGCAGGCTCGACGCTACGCGTGACGAACAGCGGGCTTTGCACGAGGTCGAGCAATACCGTGGTCAGCTTGGCGTCGCTGGTAAAGTCCGAAGCCAGCTCGGCTAGCGCGCCGGCGCTGTCGCTGGGCTCCACTTGCCCCATGCCGTAGCGATAGACCTGCTTCACGAAGCAATCGCGCAGCTGCTGGCTGTTGGCGAGCTTGGTGCCGAGCTCCGACACGCCGGCGTAGGGGCCGTCGATTTCCGCGGTGCCCACCAGCGTTCCGCTGCTGTCGATGGGCTTACCCTTTTCGGTCGTCCGGTAGGCACCGATGCCGTCGAACTGCTCGAAACCGAAGCCGACGCCGTCAATCATCTGGTGGCAAGCGGCGCAGAACGGGGTCGAGACGTGAGCTTCGAAGCGTTCGCGGGTCGTCAAATCCTGCGCTCGCGGATCGCCGGACGGGACTGCCGGCGGCACGTTGGCGGGCGGCGCCGGGGGGGGCGCGCACAGCAGCGACTGCAAAACGAATACCCCGCGCGCGATCGGACCCGAGCTGTCGATGGCGGAGTGGACGGACAAGAATCCGGCTCGGGTCAGCACGCCCTGGCGCAGCGTTGGATCGAGCGCCACGGGCTGAAAGCCGTCGGCCGCAACCGGAACTCCGTAGAGCGCGCCCAGCGCCGGGTCGGCGAACGATTGGCTAGACGTGAACAGCTCGCGCAGCGAGCCCCGACCTTCCCACGACACGGCGTCGAAGAATTGGTCGAGCTCCCTCGACATGGAAGCCGCCAGCGCAGGGCTGAAGCTCGGATAGGCGGTAAGGTCCTTGGTCAAGCCGGGGAGCCGATCGGTAGCCAGCCATTGGTGCAAGAAAGCTCGCAGGGTGTCGCGCGCTCCGGCGCTCGCCAACAGCCGCTGCGCTTCCCGCCGGTAATCCTCACGGCTCTGGAAGTTGCCAGCTTCTACTGCCCTCCACAGCTCGTCATCGGGGCTGGTACCAGTCAGGAGAAAAGAGAGCTCCGACGCCACCTCGTAGTTGGTCAATCGCACGGGGTTGCCCGGCGTCGAATCAGCCTCGAGCGGGCCCAGCTCTTCTCGATACAAGAACTGGGGCGACTGCAGAATTGCCTCGAGCGCGGTCTGAATGCCGCCGTTGAAGCCGAGGAGCCGGGCCGCGTTTCGATAGACGTCGCGCAAACGCGCAAGCTCGGTGGGGGTGGCAGGGCGCCGGAAAGCGCGCGGCAAAAACGTGCTGAAGAAGGCGTCGGCGCAAGCCTCTTCGCCCGCCGTGGCCACGTCACAGCCACCCAACAGCTGGCCGAGCTGCCCTTGGACGGCGTTGGCGGCCAGGGCTTCGGCCGCGGTTTGATAGCTCATCACCTGATCGGATTGGATGGCGAGACCGACGGAGCCGTTGTCGTAGCCATTCTGAAAAGCGTCCGGAATGAACCTTTGGGCCGGGCGCGAGCTGTCGCCCAGCAGATCGCGCACGACGTTGTCGTATTCGCGCGCGCTCAGCCGACGAACGCGACGGGTATTGGAAGCGCTCAGAGGATCGGCGAGCGGCACGGGAGCGGCACCGCCGACCCCTCCCGTGCTGGGCGGCTCCGGCAAACGATGCGGCGGCGCGGGAGCCGGGGTGCACGCGACCACCAACAGCCCCGCCGCTCCCCAACCGAGCGCCCTACGAGCAATCCGGCTCGAGCCGCCCGTCGATCCCTGCAGTGTACCTACCCGGCGCACACAACAGACCTAGCTCAGGACTCGCCGTCACGCATCTCGACCGATCTCGAAGGTTGAATTTGCCGCCCCAGCAGCAAGCGCGAGCGCCTTGCCGGTGGCGTCGGAGGCTGCGATAGTCGAGCCGATGCTTGGTTTGGAGCAGTCTTTCGGGGTCCACGTTGGCGTCGGGGCAACCGCGCCATGACGCGCGTGGGAGCTCGTCGATTCGGGCTGGCAGGCGCGGGGCTGTTCTGCGGGGCGCTGGTTTTCGGGGCTTGCGGCGGCAGCACCGTGTCGCACACGGACGAAGGGGCCACGAGCGGCAGCGCCGGGCGCACAGTCGTGGGTGGCAGCAAGGGCGGGCGCGGCGCCGCGGGCACGACCAGCTCGACGAATGGCGCCGAGGGCGGCGCAACGTCCATCGGTGTCGGAGGCGGCGCGGGCGCCCCGGCTCACGCCGGGCGAGCGGGCATGGGCGGCACTCCTCCGGGAGGCGCGGGCGGCTCCGTCAGCGGCGCCGGCGGGCGTGCGCTCGGCGGTCACGCCGGAACCGTCAACGCCGATGCGGGCGCCAATAGCGGCGACGCGGGCGCGGCCACCGGCGACGCCGGTGCGACTGGAGCACCGAGCGCCTCCGGGGTGTGCGGTGGCACGAGCTGCGCCTGCGATTCGCTCACTTGCAACCGCACTTGCGACGGCAGCGTCGTCCAGCCGTGCGGCTTTTATTGCCAAGAAGACGCCTCGTGCTCGTTCAATTGCCCGGGGGGCTTGTGCACGGGGCTGTGCGAAGGCGTCGAATGCTATTTTTCATGCTCCGGGGGCTGTGCGCTCGACTGCTCGGGCTCGAGCTGTGGCATCGATTGCAAACAAGGGGGGTGTAAGGCCAATTGCGAGACAGGCTCCGACTGCGCAACCGCGTGCCCCACCGGCGGCTGCAACACCACCTGCTCGGGAGAAGGAGCCGAGTGCAGCATCGATGAGTGCCAAGGTGGCTGCCGCATGGTCTGCACCGACGGCGCGGCTTGTCACATTCCAGAGTGCGGCGGCGGTTGCTCGATGGAATGTGACGGACCACTTTGCGCCATCGACCAATGCGGGGTGGGCTGCACCATCAATTGCGACGGGGGCCGGACCTGCGAGCTCGGGACCTGCACCGATGGCGGCTGCCACCTGCAACGGCTCTCGACGCCAACTCGCGATGAAGGCGCCACCTTGGTGATTTCGGCCTGTCCGGGTGGTTCCTGCAACATCGACTGTGGGGCGCTCGACACTTGTTCGATGGGCCCATGCGCGGGCGGCGACTGCACCATCACCTGCGCCGCCGGCGCCAGCTGTACTTGCGCCGACAGTGGCTGCAGCGTAATCCCGCTCTAGCGCTCTTATCGCTTGAGGCTCATCCGTGGCTTGCGCACGCGACGGGTAAAGCCCTTTTCATTCGAGCTTGCCAATTGCGCTGATTCTCGTGCGAATTCGGCAGCTTGGAGCGGAGCGCACTCGAGGGCTGGCCGGATGATTGCCAAACGCAGTACGGTAGTCGACCCGAGACCGCGGCGTGGCTGATTCCAGGCCATGGCGGAAGCGCGCGACGGCGAGGACGGCCTGTGGATGGCCCGCCAGTACACCGGCCCCATCCACGCGCTGCTCACCGATCTGGTGATGCCGCGTATGGGCGGGCGTCAGCTAGCCGAGCAGCTTTCACGACAGCGCCCCAATTTGCGGGTCCTGTTCATGTCCGGCCATTCGGAGACGGCCTCCCTGCCCGGCGGCGACATCGCGGCCGGCGCCGCCTTCGTCCACAAGCCGTTCAGCCCGCTGGCTTTGGCCCGCGAGGTGCGGCACTTGCTGGACGCACCCTGACGGGCGGTGGGAAGGCTCAAGGCGGCGGATGGCGCTCGCAGAACGCGTCGATGGCGTCGCCCAACAGCCGCTTGCGATAGCCCCGCAGCCCCTCCGATAGCCGGCCCGGACGACCGTCTTGCAGCCTGGCCTTGAGCTCGCGAACGACTCGCTGGGGCAAGACGTGCTCGGGAGCCACTTCGAGCATGGCGCAGACCTCCGACCGCAGCAGCCCGAGCCACCCATCCCGACGAATGTCGGCAAAGGTCGCGTACGGCAGCGGCTCGATCGGAACGAAGTCAGCGGCGGTAGCCCGTCGGGCAGCGTCGGTCAGGCCGCTCGCCAGACGCGCGCCGTGTCGCTGCAGAACTCCGGGCGAAACCCCCTTGATGCGCGCCAGCGCGGCGGCGGTTTCGGGCAAGCGGGCGGCCAAGGCAAGGAGGGTTTTCGAGTCGGGAGCGTGCAGCTTTTCTTCGATCGAAAGGGCGTTGTGCCAGTCGATCAAGAAACGCAAGCCCGCTTGGCTCTTCGGACCCAACTGCCAGGCGTTGCGAAACTGCTCGAGCGTGAGGCCGGGCGGCGGCTCTCGCGACGGCTCCAGCGCTTCACGCGACGCCTCGAACACCAGCTCGCGCCGGCTCTTGGCGTCGGCGCGTCGAAGCAGGAGATCGGTGATGGCCGGCAGGTCGTGCACGTCGCTGGCCGCGTACCGCAGCTGCGAAGCCGAGAGCGGACGCGACAGCCAATCGTCGGCCTGGTGCCCCTTGTCCGCGCGCTCTCCCAGGAGTTGGTAGCGTAGGTAGGCGAGGGCGACGTTGCTCTCCGCGGAGACCAGCGCGTAGGCAACCTGCGTATCGAGCAAGCCCAGCGGCGCGCGGACGTGCAGCCGCTGCTCGATCAGCGCCACGTCCTGCAGACCGGCGTGAAAGACCCACTCTATCTCGGGCCTGCCCAGCACGGCCGCGAGGCTGTCCAAGCGAGCAAGCTTCACGGTGTCGACCAAGAAGGTCTCGGTTCCGGAAGAAATCTGAAGCAAGCAAAGGCGCGTTGGGCCGCGCCCCGACTCGAATTCGGTATCTAGATAGAGGCGCGAGCAAGAGCCGAGCGCGCTCGCGGCCCGCTCCAACCCCTCCTGTGAGTCGACGAGCACGTACGGGTAGTCATTCATGGCAGAGACGTTTCACGGGCGTTGGCGGCAGCGCGATCTCGGTGCGAGGCGTCACTTCTTTTGACACCGTCCGCGAGGATTCAGCTGAAAACCGGGCTGGCACTCGCACACGCCGAGCGGCGTGCATTTGCCCCACAGCGCCGAGACTGATTCGTCGTCGTTGCACGACTGATCGCTTTGGCACGGCGGCCGTTTGCCCGACGGCGGAGGGCTGGGCGTGGCGCTTGCGGCCGACGGCGCGCAGCACAACCCGTTCTCGACTCCTACCCGCACGCGCCCCAGCTCCTTTCGGCCGTCCGGGCAGCCATGAGCGTTCAGGGCGCCATCGCCTTTGTCCGTCAGCACCTCCCCCGGCACCGAGCGACACTCGTCGATCGTCAACGTCGGGCTTTGGGCCGTGCCGGGCGCGGGATCGTTCGTGGGCGTCTTCGTTTCCTCGGCGACCGCGGACAGCGCCGGGATCGGCGCGCCGCTGCCGGCGCGGTTGGGTTCCGCACGCGGACCGCAGCCGGCCAGCAGCAGGAGCGCCCAAGCTATCGATTTCATGCCGCCAGATTGCCCTCAAGCGAGGCCGCACGCACGCGGGAACGACCGGCTCGGCCAAGACCCGCGCAAGCCGTGCGCGGCTGACGCTGCGCGACGCAGCGCTTGCGTTGGCGGCCAGCGGCGGCGCGGCTTTCTTCGCGGGTTGGCGGGGCCGGGAGCGGTGGCGTGCGGTTTGCACCGGGCGACCGTATGACCACCATGCGAGCCGCCGTGTTCGAAAAGAAGGGCAAGATCTCGTTGCGCGAGGTCCCCAAACCCAAGCCAGGCCCGGGTCAGGCTTTGATCCGCGTCACCCTCACCACCATTTGCGGTACCGACGTGCATATCCAGCGCGGTGAGTACCCGGTGAAAGAGGGGCTGATCGTCGGCCATGAGCCGGTCGGTGTCATCGAGACGCTGGGCCCCGGCGTGCACGGCTACGCGGAAGGGGACCGCGTGATCGTGGGCGCCATCACCCCCTGTGGCCAATGCCGAGCTTGCTTGTCGGGCAGCCCCGCGCAGTGTGATCACGGCGGCGGCAGCTACGAGGCGCTGGGCGGCTGGCGCTTCGGCAACACCATCAACGGTTGCCAGGCCGAATACGTATTGGTACCGGACGCCCAGGCAAATCTCGCCAAGATTCCGCCGACTCTCGACGACGAAGACGTGTTGCTCTGCCCCGACATCATGTCCACCGGCTTTTCGGCGGTGGAGCGCGGTCAGGTGCGGATCGGTGATGCGGTAGTGGTATTCGCGCAGGGCCCCATCGGTCTGTGTGCCACCGCGGGCGCCAAGCTGGCGGGCGCGTCGTTGGTGATAGGCGTCGACCGGCTGCCGGCCCGTCTGGAGACGGCCAAGAGCATGGGCGCGGACATCGTGCTCAACTCGGCCGAGCAAGACGTCGTGGCGGAGGTGCGACGGTTGACGGGTGGCGGCGCGGACGTGGCCATCGAGGCGCTCGGGCAGCAAGCAACCTTCGAGGCTGCGCTGCGCTCGCTGCGGCCGGGCGGCACCCTCTCCAGCTTGGGCGTGTATTCCGGACATCTGCAAGTGCCGCTGGATGCCTTCGCGGCCGGCCTGGGAGACCACACCATCGTCACCTCGCTTTGCCCGGGTGGCAAAGAGCGCATGCGCCGACTGATGAGCGTGGTCGCGGCGGATCGATTCTCACCGAGCCGGCTCATCACGCACCGGTTTCGGCTCGGCCAGATCGAAGAAGCCTACGAGCTGTTCGGCCACCAACGTGACGGCGTGCTCAAAGTGGCGATCCGACCCTGACTCCGCGGCGAGCGAGCTCAGGCCGCCGCAACGGGCAGACAGACGACGAAGCGAGCTCCACGAGCCACCGCCGCCGAGTCGGCCAGGGTGATGTCACCGTGATGCGCGCGGGCTATCTCGCGGGCAATCGCCAGGCCCAGCCCCGAGCCGTCCGCAGCCATCACGCGCGAAGTCGGCGAGCGGTAGAACGGCTCGAAGATCCGCTCGCGGTCGTCGTCAGCGACCCCAGGGCCGTCGTCGCTGACGTGAACCTCCAGCTGGGCGTCGCGGCGAACGCTGTGAATCTGCACGCAGCCGCCCTCGGCCGAGTGGCGCACGGCATTCTCGACCAAATTCCGGAACATGCGCTCGAGATCACGCGGATGACCGACGACCTGGCTTTGCCCCGGGGCGCGCTGCACGCTCAGCTTGACGCGGCGCTCGGCGGCCAAAGCTTCGAGCGGCGCCACCGCGTTCGCCACGACTTGCTCGACGTTCGCGCTCACCGTCTCTTCCGGACTGCTGGGGCGCACCAAGGTCAAGAGATCGTCCGTGAGGTGCTTGAGCCGTTCGGCGCCGCGCAAGGCGCGTTCGATGCCCGCGCGATAGCCTTCGCTGTCCCGCGGCTTGCGCAGGGTTTGCTGCAGCTCCCCATAGACGGCAGCGATCGGCGAGCGAAGCTCGTGGGCGGCGTTGGCGGTGAACCGCAGCTGCGAAGTCACGAGCGCCGCCAACTGATCGATCATGTGATCGATGTCGTGCCCGAGCTGCGCTTCTTCGATGTCGGACACGTGGGTGGTGACCCGTGCGGCAAAGTCACCCTTGGCGACGCGACGCGCGACGGCGGCGATGTTTTCGTGGTGCACCGTCTGACGTCGGACCATCCACACCACCAGCACGGTGGACCACAGCACCGCGACCACGAACGCCACGAACATCGCGCGGTGCAAAAAGCCCGAGGTCGCGTCGAGGTTTTCGCGCGAGGAAGCGATCAGCACCGTTTTGCCCGGAGACGCCGGTATGGGCACGAGCACGCCGCGCAGATGGAGGCGGTGAAACCAGAAATTGAACGGCTTTTTACCCACTTGCGGCAGCTGGGAAAAGCGCGGCGGTTCCTGATCGAAGGGCGCGGTGGCGGCTAGCACGGCGTGGTCCTCGCCGTAGATGACGCCGAAGTCTCGCAGAGGACCGACGTCACTGACCGCCGGTCCTGGGCGCGCGCTGAAACGGAAATTGAACTGAGGGGCCTCGCGAGACTCGCTCTGGGCGACGCGCAGCAACGAATCGTCGAAGGTCTTGCGCTGCGAGTAGTCGAACAGGGCGGACACCGCCACGAATCCACCACTCAAGCTGACGCCGGTGACCAACGTGAGCGAGAAGATGAGCCGCTGGCGAAGCTTCAACGTGAGCTCCGCAGCCGCAGCCCGGCGCCGCGCACCGTCTCCACCATCCAGGATTGTTCGCCGAGCTTGTCGCGCAGGTGGCTCACGTGCACGTCGAGCACGCCCGACCCCGGATCGAACGCGAGATTCCAGACCGATTGCAGCAGGCTGGCGCGGGATTGCACCTGGCCCGGGCGCGACGCGAGCGCGATCAGCAGATCGAGCTCTTTGGTCGTGAGATCGAGGGGCCGCCCTGCGATCGCGGCCTTGCGGGCGAGGCGGTCGATCCGCAAATCTCGAACCTCTATCGCCAGACCCGTCCGCGAGCGGCGAATCAGGGCTTGTACGCGCAGCAGCAGCTCCTCCACGTCGAACGGTTTGACCAGGTAGTCGTCGGCCCCGCTGCGTAGGCCTTTCACCCGGTCCGACGCTTCGCCGCGCGCGGTCAGCATCAAAATGGGTACGGCGACTCCCCTCTCGCGCAGCTCGGCGCACAGCGTGGCGCCGTCTCCATCGGGCAGCATCCAATCCAAGATCACGATGTCGTAGTGCTCGTTGAGCGCGGCCTCGCGCCCGCCGGCCGCGGTGATCCGCTCGACCGCGCGGTGCCCTTCCTCGGTCATGATCCGCGTGAGAAGCTGCAGCAAGAGCGGGTCGTCTTCGACGATGAGAACGGAGTAGGACGTCATGAAACGCGAGTGCCGCATCATCCTGCGGGGTTGGGCACGCGCGAGCTTAAGAACACTTAAGTAGCGCGACCATTCCGCGTTGATACGGTTTTCAGCTACCCACGTGCCCCTGAAACTATTCTACATCCCTCGTGTCGGCGGGACCCAGCGCACGCAGGGGCAGACCCCATGAGCGCCAGCCAAACGACCAACCTCCCGGCCTCCTCCAAATCTCTCGGCAACTCGGCCCTCGCGCTACTGGGCGGCCTGGTCAGCGCCTTGGCCATGCTGGGCGCCACCACCTTTCACCCGGCACCACCTCGCGAAATCGAGAAGAAGCTCGGGATCGAGGCCAATGGCCAAGGCGTCACGTTGAGCCCGGGCGCGCCGCAGTGGGAGTCGATTCGTGTCGGCAGCGCTCTGTCGGCCTCAGCGGGCTGGACCGACGCCTACCCGGCGCGGTTCAAGGTCGACGAAGCGCGAGCCGCACGCGTCGGTACGCCGCTCGCGGGCCGCGTGACGCGGGTGCTCGTCGAGCTGGGGGACCCGGTGAAAGCCGGCGCGCCCCTGTTCTCGGTGGCCAGCGGCGACGTCGCCGCGTTGCGCTCGGAGCAGCAACGCGCCCAGGTCGAGCTGGCGGCGGCGAAGGAGAAGCACGAGCGCATCCAGTCCATGGTCACGGCCCATGCTTTGCCCGGAAAGGACGAGCTGGAGGCCGCGGCGCAGCTTCATGAGTCGGAGCTAGGGCTAAAGCTCGCGAACGCCAAGCTCGCTTCCTTGCGCGTCGCGACCGGAGCCGACAACGAGCTCACGGTGGTCGCCCCGCGTGACGGAGTGGTGGTGAAGAAGAACGTGCTCCCCGCCCAGCAGGTAACGTCGGACGATAGCTTGCTCGAAGTCGCAGATTTGAGCGATGTCTGGGCCGTAGCCGAGCTCTTCGAAGCCGACGCCCAGGGCATCGGCACGAACACCTTGGCTCACCTGACCCGTGCCGAGCTGCCGGGCTTTTCCTGGGAAGGCAAGGTCGATGCGGTCTCGTCCGTGGTCGACCCCGACGCGCACACCGTCTCGGTGCGCGTGGTGGTACCGAACCTGGACCACCGCTTGCGACCCAACACCTTCGTGGAGATGCGGTTCCAGCAGCACCCCGCCCCCGGTGCGGTGGAGATCGCCGCGAGCGCCCTGGTCTCCGACGGCGCGGAGAAATACGTGTACGTGCAGCAAGGGGCCGGGCACTTCGTGCGGCGTCGGGTCACGGCCGGGTCGTCGAACAAGAACCGTGTCGTCGTGACGAGCGGGCTGTCCGTCGGCGATCAGGTCGTCGAGGAGGGCTCGGCTCTGTTGGATAACGAAATCATCCTCACGCACTGAGCCGTTGGTCAGAGTCATGCTCGAAAAGCTGCTGAAGTTCTCGCTCGACAATCGTCTCGCCGCCTTCGTGCTCGCGGCCGTCCTCGGCGCCTGGGGCCTTTGGGCCTACCGCAACCTCACCATCGAGGCCTTTCCGGATCCGACCGACGCGCAGGTCCAGGTCATCACGCTGTTTCCGGGGCAGCCCTCGGAAGAGGTCGAGCGGCGGGTCTCGTTGCCGCTGGAGCGAGCGCTCAACGGGACGCCCGGTCTCGCGCGCCTGCGCAGCATCTCACTGTTCGGTTTGTCGTTCGTGACCATGACCTTCGACGATGGCGTGGACGTGCCCCGCGCGCGCCAGCAATCGCTGGAACGGATGGCCCAGGCCGCGTTGCCGGAGGGCGTCCAGCCGGCGCTGGGCGCCATGGCCACGCCCATCGGCGAAGTCTACCGCTACACGCTGGAAGGGGCGCACACCGACCCGATGACCCTGCGCACCCTCCAAGACTGGGTGGTCGCGCCGCGCTTGCTGCGCGCCAGCGGCGTCGCCGATGTGGTGTCGTACGGCGGCCTCGTGCGCGAAATACACGTCGAGCCCGACGCGACCCGGCTGACCGCGCTGGGCATCACGCTCGGCAACGTCTTCGACGCGCTGAAAAAGGCCAGCTCCAACGCCACCGGCGGCTACATCGAGCGCGGCTCCGAGACCTTCGTGATTCGCAGCCTCGGCATCTTCGAGTCGCTCGACGATCTGCGCAGCGTGCGCGTCGGCTACCACGACGGCGTCCCCGTCACCGTGCGCGACGTCGCCCAGGTCAGCGACGGTTACGCCCCCCGCCAAGGCGTGGTGACCCGCGGCGAGAACGAGGATGCGGTCGAGGGCATCGTGCTCATGCGCCGCGGTGAGAACCCGTCCGTGGTCCTCGACGCGATTCGCAAGAAATTGGACGAGCTGAGCCACGGCGTTCTGCCCGCGGACGTTCAGATCAAGCCGTTTTACGATCGCTCGGAGCTGGTGAGCACCACGCTGCACACCGTGTTTCACAATTTGCTCGAAGGCGGGCTGCTGGTGGTGGTGGTGCTGTTCGCGTTCACGCTGTCGCTGCGCGCGGCGCTGATCGTGGCGGCGGTGATTCCCCTGTCGTTGGCCGCTTCGTTCGCCTACCTACAAGCTCGCGGCATGTCGGCCAACCTGCTGTCGATGGGCGCGGTCGACTTCGGCATCATCGTCGATGGCGCGGTGATCTTGGTCGAGCACCTGTTTCACCGCATCTCGCCCTCCGAGCATGGCCATGACCCGAGCGACGCAAGCCTCCCCCTCGCCACCCGCCTGTTCGAAGCCGCGCGCGAGGTTGCGAGGCCGACGCTGTTTTCGCTCTTGATCATCATTGCCGCCTATCTGCCTATTTTCTCGATGCAGCGAGTCGAGGGCCGCATCTTTTCGCCCTTGGCCAACACGGTCGTGAGCGCGCTATTGGGCGCCTTGTTGATGACCTTCACGCTCGTGCCGGTTTTGTGCCTGGCCGCGCTACGCAAGCCCAAGCCCCTGCGCGAGTCGCCGCTCCTCGTGTGGGCGCAGCGTGCGTTCGACCCCTCGCTGCGTTTTGCGATGCGCCACGTGGCCCTGGTCGCGGTGCTGGTGGTCGGCGCCCTGGCCTCGACGGCGCTGCTCTTGCCGCGGTTGGGCTCGGAGTTTTTGCCGGCGCTGAACGAGGGCGCGCTGTACGTCACGGTGCAATTACCGTCCAACTACTCGCTGACCGAAGGCCGCAAGCTCACCCCGCGCTTGAAGGCCCTGCTCACCAAGACGCCCGAAGTCGTGGAAGTTTTGTCGCAGCTCGGGCGCCCCGAAGACGGCACGGACACCAAGCTACCGAACAACCTGGAGATGTTCATCAAGCTCAAGCCGCTCGATCAGTGGCGACCGCAAATGCACTCGATCGAGGATTTGGTGGAAGAAATGGGCAAACGCCTGAGCGTGGTGCCCGGCATCGACTACAACTTCTCGCAGCCCATCCGCGACAATGTCGAGGAGAACATCTCGGGTCAGAAGGGTCAGGTCGCGCTGAAATTCTACGGCGAAGACTTGGACAAGTTGCTCGAGCCGGCCGAAAAAGCCCGCGACATCATCAGCAAAATCCCGGGCGCGGCCGACGTCGGCATCACCAAGAGTGGCACGTCTCCCCAAATCAGCGTCAAGCTGGATCGCAAGGCGCTGGCGCGTTTCGATCTCGATTTGGGCGACGTCCAAAACTACGCCGAGACCGCCATGGGCGGGCACGTCGCCAGCGAGCTGTGGGACGGCGAACGTCGCTTCGACGTGACGGTCCGCTTGCCGCCCTCCACGCGCGAAGACGTCGGCGCCATTTCGCGCATCGCGCTGCCATTCAAGGGCGACTCCTTGCTGCCGCTGTCGGCGATCGCGCGCGTGAGCATGGGCACGGGGCGCGCGGCCATCACGCGCGAAAACGGGCAACGCTACGTGGGCGTGCGGATGAACGTACGCAACCGCGATCTCGGCTCGTTCGTCGCAGAGGCGCGCAGCAAAGTCGACGCTGCCATCAAGCTGCCCACAGGCTACGAGGAGACCTGGGGCGGCGAGTTCGAAAATCAGGAGCGCGCCATGGCCCGGCTGAAACTGGTGATTCCGCTGGCGCTGGCCATTACGTTCTTGCTGCTGTTTTCGGCCTTCGGCTCGATTTTCGACGCGGCGTTGATCTTGATCAACGTGCCTCTGGCGCTGGTGGGTGGAGTCGTGGCGCTCGGGCTGGCTCACATGCCGCTCTCGGTCTCGGCGGCGGTCGGGTTCATCGCGCTCTTGGGCCAAGCCGTGCTGAACGGCGTGCTCGTCGTGGCCGCCATGCGCGCGCGCCTGCAACGGGGCGAGGAGCCCTTTCAAGCGGTCTTTCAAGGCACACGCGAGCGCCTGCGCGCGGTCCTCGTCACCGCGCTGTTGGCATCGCTCGGCCTCCTGCCGGCGGCGCTTTCGCACGCCATCGGCAGCGAGACTCAGCGCCCGATCGCCATCGTGGTGGTCGGCGGCACCCTGTCGGCGGCGCTCCTCACTTTGATCGTGTTGCCCGTGTTCTACTACGTCGCGCATCAGCTGCGGCTGCGGCTCGCTGAACGTTTTTCGCGCGACTTGTCCAACCGAGAGCCGGTGCCGGGCGAGTAGCAAGCCCGACGGATTCCAGGGACCTCACGGGCTGATTGAGGGCAAGCTCGCGGCTTCGGCGCTCGGCCGGTAGCTCCACGTGCCATCGCCGTGGATCTCCAGCACCGCGTCATAGGCGTCATCCGGAGCGGTGGCACCGCCCAGTACTAGGTAGGAAATGTGGGCGCGAAACAGGGCGGCCAACGCGCGCGCCAGTTGTTCAGGAGCGAGCGTGGTGGCGGGGCTTTGCAGCACCGCGAACGCGGGCGCCGCCAGCACCAAGCACGCAACCGTCAGCAGCTGTTGCTCCCCGAGCGACAGCGAGTGGCTCCAATCGCGCTCGACGTCGAGCCCCCCCAATCGCTTCGACGTCGTCTCCAAGCCCAGCTCGGCCAAGACCGCCCAGATGCGTTCGTCGCTGACGTCGTGCTCGCGATCGGCGGCGACCAACAGCTCCCGCCAAGTCCCGGGCGGAACGTGGGGCCGCTCGGGCAAAAATCCGATCGCGTCCGGGCCGGGCACGGCGATGCGCCCCTCGGAAGCGTCGCGACCGAGCGCGATGGCTCGAAACAGCGCGCGGCGTGCCTCGTCCGTCCCGGTGACCAACAAGCGTGTGCCGGTCGTCACGGCGAGCGTCAAGCGAGTCAGCAGCAGCTCGCCGCTGCGCGAGTGCAGCGTCAGCTCTTCGAATGCGATGTGACTGGCGCCAGTTGAGGTGGGCCGGCTGGTGACAGCACCCGTTCGCTCGATGGCCCCGGTCAGGATGCCGAGCCGTGCCAGCACCGAAGCGTAGGACGACAACTGCTGAATTTGCGTGACAATCAGCGAAAAGGCGCCGAGCAGCGTCGAGAACGCCATCGCCGACTGCGTGACGACACCGAACTCCACACGGCCGCGCATGAACAGCGGACCGACGATCAGCGGCGGCGCCAGCTGAATGCCATAGGCGTAACTGGTCGTGAAGAACGAAAGGTTGCGGTTCACGGCGATGATGCGCTTGGCGTTGGCGACCAAGGCGGCAATGCGTCTCCCCAACCGTAGCGCCAACCGCGCTTCCAACTTCAACAGCGCGATGGACTCGGCGTTCTCCCCGACGTGCAAGAGCTCGCTGCGAAAGCTGGCTTCCCGATCAGCCTGATCGTAGTTCAGCCGCACCAATGGGTGGCCGATGCCCACCGTCAACAGCGACCCGAGCGCGGCGTAGCCGACCGCCACCGCGAACAAGAGCGGGCTGATCGACCACATGACGCCCGAGAAGGTGACGATGGCAAAAGCGGCATTGAGGAACATCAGCGCGAAAGACAGCGTGGTCGCGGTGAAAGCGCGCGCGTCGTCGGCGATGCGTTGGTCGGGGTTGGCAAGCTCTCCCCCCTCGCGCAAGCCGAGGTAGACGCCGCCCGCCAGGTACTGCGCCACGAGCCGGCGGGTCAACCATTCGCGCCACAGCAACGCCAAATGCTCTTCGATGAAGCGTTCCAGCACCGCCGCCGCGGTCAAAGCGGCGAATACGCCCGCGTACAGCAGCGCGCTCGAAACGAAGCTGGGAAGATGGCGGCGTTCGATGGCCGTCATCAAGTCGCGGCCGGCGTAACTGGCAACGACGTTCAAGCCGCTGATCGCCAGCAACAGCGCTACGATCAGCGCGAACAGCAGGCGGAATCTGCCGCCGATGGGCGAAGCGAGGACGGCCCCAATCGCTTGCCACAGGCGCTTCCACGCACCGCCACGCAGCGAGGTCGTAGCGGCGTGGGGACTCGCCTGCGGAGCCGAAGATGGGGGCGTCCAGCTCAAGGCTTGAACGCATCGGCGTGGCGATGGACGAGCTTGAACCCGCCATCTTCGAAGCGGTACACCTCGGTCACCCGCAACGTCATTTTGGACTTGTCGGCGCCGATTTGGGCATGCTGCAAGCCGCTAAAGAAGGCTAGGTTGCCGCTGCGGCCCGATTGCAGGACCTCGAGCTCGGTGGTGCCATCGCTGCCAAAGGTCTTGGCGTCTCGCGCATAGCGCTCCCGCAGCGCCGCGGCCCCCTGCGTAGCGTCGCCTTTGGGAGAGAAGAACGTCGCTGGGTCGACGCGCGCGGCGATCTCCAAAAGCGGTCCGGCATCACCGCGGACGTACGCGCTAGCAACGTTGCGCCGTTGACGCATGAAGGCTTCGAAGTCGCGTGCCGCCCCGCCGCGGGCGAGCGGGGCCCATTGGGCGAAGGCGCGCATGAATTTTTCGAGCAGCTGCGCCGTTTCCGGGTCTTTCACCTTGCCGGAGTCGTCCAACGCGTCGGCCACCTTGCCGATGTACGCCTCGGGTTGTTGGAGCACGGGCATGTTCAAAAATACGAAGGTTTGCCGAAGGGCGTGGTTGGCGCCGAAGGCCCCGAGCTTGTAGGGCGTAACGCTGACCACGGCCGCCGGCAGGCCGTCGAAAACGCTCTGTTTCTCCGGGCGAGATCCGACGTCGAGCGCGTTCTTCAAGCAGCCGGGAATCGAACGGTTGTATTCCGGGGTCACGAACAGCACGGCGTCCGAATGGCTGAGCTCGGCGCGGAACTCGCGCCACGCCGGGGGCGCGTTCGGTTCGAGATCTTCGTTGTAGAGCGGCAAGTTGCCGATCTGGACCACGCGGCATTCGAGCTCCCGGGGCGCGCGCTCGATCAGAGCCTGAGCCACCTTCTTGCTGAACGACGCGGCCCGCAGGCTGCCAATCAAAACTGCGACCTTGAGTGACTGAGTCATGTGCTGTCTCCTGGGTGCTCGGCGCTCGGCGATTCGAGCGCGCGGTAGCGCTGCCAATCGAGCGGGGTATCGACGTCGAGCTCGCCCTCCGGCCATTCGACGAGCGTGATTTGGGCCGCCGCGCGCAGGATGCCGGCCGCGCCGACATCGCCGTGCAGGTTGGCGAGCTCGGCCAGATAGCGCGCCGGAAATACCGCCGGCACCGCGCGTCGGCCCGCATAGCGAGAAGCCACCAGGCGCTGCGGCTGCCCCGTTGCTTCCAGCAACGTATCGAGATGGGCCGTGCTCAGCGATGGCTGGTCACACACGCATAAAAGCAGCGCGTCTGCTTGGAAACGACTGGCCCAGTGGGCGGCGGCGCGAATCGAGGCCGCGATCCCTTCGTCGGGGTTTTCGCTCGGCACGACATCCAGCGGTAGCCCGACGAGGCTTTCGGCGACGCGTTCGGCGCTCGGGCCGCCCACGATGACGGAGCTCCGTCGCACCCGCGACGCGCACAGGCGTTGCGCGCTCTGCCGTACGAGCGAGCTTCCGTTCGGCAACTGCAGCAGCTGCTTGGGGCTGCCCAGCCGGCGTGAGGCGCCCGCCGCCAAAACCGCGCCGACCGCGTTCACGCCCCCTCCGCGCGCGCGAGCCGTAGCGGCGTGTGCCGTTCGTGGATACCCGCGCTACGGGTGCGCAAGAAACCCGCCTCGGCGTCGGCCAGCACGGCCTGCATTTCGGCGACCACCGACAGCGCGATGCTCTCCGGCGTATCGGCGCCTAGATGTAGGCCACAAGGGCCGAACACGCACGCCAAACGCGCGGCCGAGAAACGCTCGCTCGCTCGGAGCTCGGCCAGCATGCGCTGGGTGCGCCGTGCCGGGCCCAGCATGCCGATGTAGCGCACGCTCGAGCCCAGCAGCGCCCCTAGCGTTTCACGGTCTTGCTCGTAGTCGTGGTTCATCACCACCGCCAACGCTTTGGCGTAGCGCGCTGCCAACGCCACGCTTTCGGACACGGCACCAAGCCGCAGGGGAGCTATCCCGTTGAAGCGGTCGCGCGTCGCGAACCCGCCGTGCGGGGCCAGCACCGTCACGCCCCACCCCAGCTGAGCCGCGAAGCGCGCCAGCGGAACCGCGTCTTCACCGGTGCCGAACAGCGCGACGTGCGGCGCCGGCTCGACCACCTCCACGAGCGCCTCGAACGGGCCGCGCCGGTGCCGCGCGTAGGGGCGCCGCTCGCCGTTCAGGGCATCGACCAGGCAACTCGCGAGCTCTTGGGCCAGACTCGCGTCGGCAACCTCGTTGAGGCTAGCGGTGGCTCCTTGCACCAGCTGCGCGCCGAGCCGGACCTGCGGAGAGCTGCAGGCGAGCACGGTGCCGAGCGCTACCGAGCGCTGAGCCTGCAGCTCGCGTTGCGCGAAGGCCAGAACGGCTCGCGTGGCCTCCGTGACCGGCTCGATCAACAGCTCGACCTTGCCGTTGCAGCCGCTGCGATGGGCGCCTTCGCCATCCTCGTCGCGACGAGCGTCGAAAGAGCGAAGCAACGCGCCTTGCCGCGTGAGCCAGGCGCCGGTGCGCATCACCTCTCGCTCCAGGCAGCCACCGCTGATGCTGCCGGCCAGCTTTCCGTCGCGCGAAAACAGCAGGCGCGCGCCCGGATGTCGGTACGCCGATCCTTCGACACGGACGACCGTGACCAGCCAACTGGGCTCACTGCCGGCGGCGGCCAGCGCCCGATGAATTTGCGCAATTTCCAACGCTTGCCCTCCTAAAGCAGCTTGTCGAGGGTGATGGGCAGCTCGCGCACGCGCTTGCCCGTGGCGTGGAAGACGGCGTTGGCGACGGCGGCGGCCATGCCGGTAATGCCGATTTCGCCGATGCCTTTGGCGCCGACTTCGTTCACGTACTCGTCTTTCTCGTCCACCATGATGACGTCGAGCTCGGGAATGTCGGCGTTGACCGGTACGTGATAGTCGGCCAAATCGCGCGTCACGATGCGGCCGCTGCGGCGGTCGCGCACGGTGTGCTCGTGCAGGGCAAACCCGATACCCCAGACCATGCCGCCCATGAACTGGCTGCGCGCGGTCTTGGGGTTCAGGATTTTGCCGGCGGCAAAAGCCGAGACGCACCGCGTGACTCGCACTTGGCGAAGGTCGGGGTCTACCTTCACTTCCACGAACTGCGCGCCAAAGGAGTGGCACGAGTAGCTCTTGCGCTCCGCCTTGGCCTCGGTCTTGGCTTCACCGCGCAGCTCGGGCTCCTGCTTGCTGCTCATCAGCTCCTGCAGCGTCAAACGCTTGTTGGCGTCATTCCTGACCCGCAACGCGCCGTCCACGAGGTCCAAGTCCTGGGCGTTCGTGCCTAAAAACATGGGGTTTTCGCCGGCAGCGACCAGAAGCTTCTTCCTGAGATCGAGCGCGGCGAGCTTCACGGCGGAGCCGGTGCTGGCCGCCGTCATCGAGCCGCCCGAAACCGGCGTTTCCGGCATGCTGGTGTCGCCCAGCTCGAAGCGCACCTGGTCCATCGGCAGCCCCAGCGCGTCGGCGGCAATTTGCGCCATGATGGTGTAGGTGCCGGTGCCGATGTCCTGGGTGCCGGCCTGGACCAGGACCGTGCCGTCTCGTTGCAAGCGGGCCACGGCGGAAGAGCCTTGCTGGTTGGCGGGATAGGTAGCGGTGGCCAGGCCCCAACCCACCAGCAACCGGCCGTCCTTCTGGGCCCCCGGTTCGGCTTTGCGCGACGCCCAGCCGAACTTGCGCGCGCCTTGTCGGTAGCACTCGCGCAAGCTCTTGCTCGACCATGGTTTGCCTTCCTCGAGGTCGCGCTCGGCGTAGTTGCGCAGCCGGAGCTCGAGCGGATCGAGCTTCAGAGCGTAAGCCAGCTCGTCCATGGCCACCTCCAGCGCGAAGGTCCCGCTGGATTCACCCGGCGCGCGCATGAACGTGGGCGTCGGCACGTCGAGCCGCACCAAGCGGTGGCTGGTGGAGACGTTGGCGCAGTCGTACAGCATGCGCGTTTGCAGCGCCGAGGGCTCCGAAAACTCGTCGAATTGCGAGGTTTCCGAGATGACGTCGTGGCGCATGGCCACGAGCTTGCCGTCTTTGGACGCGCCCAGTGCCAGCTGCTGAATCGTGCGGGGACGATAGCCGACGAGCGAGAACATCTGCTGGCGAGTGAGTGACAGGCGCACCGGCCGCCCGACGGTACGCGCCGCGAGCGCGCACAGCGCCACGTGCGACCACGGCGAGCCCTTGCAGCCGAAGCCACCGCCCACGTAGCGCGAGATGACGCGCACGTTCTCGAGCGGAATGTCGAACACGGTCGACATCTTCTTTCGCACCCCGAAGATGCCCTGAGACGTGTCGTACAGGGTGAGCGCGTCTTTGCCGTGCCACACCGCAGTCAACCCGTGCATCTCCATCGGGTTGTGGTTCTGCATCGGCGTCGTATACGTTTGTTCCACCCGCGCGAACGCTTGCTGCAGCCCCTGCTCCACGTTACCGCGCGAAGAATCGGCGGGGGCGCGCGGCCCTGCCGTCTTGGGCTTGTAGCTTTGGGCCTTTTCGGTCTCGAGCTCGGTCCTGACGCTTTGGGCCGCGTAGCCAGCCTTCAAGAGCTCGGCCGCGCCGCGCGCTCGCTCCAAGCTGTCGGCGACGACCAACGCGATCGGAAAGTCGTCGTAGGCGATGTCTTGGTCTTGCAGCAGCTGCAGCACTCGATCGATGCCTTCACCCTTCTTTTTGGCTCCTGGCAGCTTGGCGGCGTTGAAGGGCGTGATCACGGCCACGACCCCCGGCGCTGCCTCGGCAGCTTTGGCGTCCAAAGCTTCCAGGCGGCCCTTGGCGCGAGTGCTAGTGACGACCACACCGTACAAGACGTTGGCAACCGGCACTTCGGTCGCGTACTGCGCCTGGCCCGTCACTTTCAGCCGGGCGTCGACGCGGTCGATGCCCTTGCCGACGACGGGCGGGCTCACGACTTGCTCCCGGCCGCGGTGAGAGCCGCCACGACGACGCGCGGGGCCAGCTCCAGCTTGAAAGCATTGTGAGACGTGGCGCGGGCGCCATTCATGGTCAAGCGCGCCGCGGCTTCGAAGCTTTCGCGTGTGGCCGGCTTGCCCTGCAGCGCCGCTTCGGCCTCCAAGGCCCGCCACGGTTTGGTGCCGACGCCCCCCAACGCAATGCGCGCGGATTTGATTTGCGGTCCTTCGAGCTCCAGCGCGACCGCCGCCGAAGCCAACGCGAATGCGTACGAAGCTCGGTCGCGGCTCTTCACGTAGGCCGAACGGCGCGCTCGCTCGCTACTCGGCACGAACACCTCCGTCACGATTTCCCCAGGTTTCAGCTGAGTTTCGAGCTCAGGGTGGTCTCCCGGCAAGATGTGCAGATCTCCGAGCGCGAGCTCACGGGCGCCGCTGCGGTGGCGCGTACGCACCACGGCGTCCAACGCCAGTAGCGCGACGCACATGTCGGACGGGTGAGCCGCAATGCAGTGCTCGCTGACCCCGAGCACGGCGTGCATCCGCGAGTAGCCTTCGCGCGCAGCGCAGCCGCTGCCCGGTTTGCGCTTATTGCAGGCGTCCACCCCCACGTCGCGAAAGTAGGAGCAACGGGTGCGCTGCAGCAGATTGCCCCCCACACTGGCCATATTGCGAAGCTGGGGCGAAGCTCCGGACAACAGCGCTTCGCTCAGCACCGGCATCTCGGCCATGACCTTGTCGTGGTACGCAAGCTCGGTGTTGCGCGCTCCCGCGCCGATGGTGAGCCCGTGCGCGTCCCACGTTATGTCGGACGACAACACCCCGTTGAGGTCGACCAGCGACTCGGGGCGCTCGACATCGAGCCGCAACAGATCGACCAACAGGGTCCCGCCCGCGACGAAGCGCCGGCGCGCGCCCTGGCCTTGCTCGAGGGCTTCGTCCAAATTCTTGGGGCGAACGTACTGAAAATCCCTCACGTCGGCCTCGCCGCACGCGCGCTTTGCACGGCTCGAACGATGTTGGCATAGGCGCCGCAGCGACAGATGTTTCCGCTCAGATGCTCGCGGACTTCATCGTCGGTGTGGGCGCGGTTCTCTTTGAGCAGCCCGGCCGCGCTCATGATCTGACCAGGGGTGCAGTAGCCGCACTGCAAGGCGTCTTCGGTGATGAAAGCCGCTTGCAGAGGGTGAAGTCGTTCGCCCTCCGCCATGCCTTCGATGGTGGTCACGGGTTTGTCACCGACCATGATGGCCAGCGTCAAGCAGGCGTTCACGCGTCGTCCATCGACGAGTACCGTGCACGCGCCGCATTGCCCGTGGTCACAGCCCTTCTTGCTGCCGGTCAAGCCCAGGCGCTCGCGCAGCGCGTCCAACAGCGATACCCGGGGCTCCACCATCAGCTCGTGCTGTTGCCCATTCACCCTCAGCGTGACCGGGAATTCGCGCGCCTTGGGCGGCGCAGGTGTGGGCGCCGGAGCGTTCGGGACCTCGCGCTTGCAGCCGTCGGCCAACACCAGCGCCAGAGCGCCGAGCAAGCTAAGCACGACGACCTCGCGACGCTTGATCAGCCAGTCGCGGGCGTCGGCGGGGCCTGAAATGGCGGTTTTCCCGGCGATTTGCAGGGCCCTCAGCAGCGCTTCGGGAATGCCGTCGGCCGCGTCCGCGGTGCGGCGAAAGCGCAGGCGGCCGGTCGCGTCGAGCACGCAAAGCGTGAGCTGCCCCGCGGCCAGCGCGCCAGGGTCCACCTCGTATTGCTCGAACAACTTGCCGACTCCGGCTTCGAGCACGGCCGTGGGCTCGACCTCCTCTAGCTCGTCATCGGGCCGGAAACAAAACAGCGAGTGGAGCCCCAACACGAGCAGCGCCGCGCCCAAGCCGCGCAGCTCTGCGCGTATGGCTTCGAGCGTCGCGGGGCTGGGCTCGCCCCAATTGCGAGCAAACACCAGCACCAATGGCTGCCCCGCGCTGCGGGCCAACAGCTGAAAGTGTTGGCCCATCCGATCCAGACCCGCGTCGAGCATCGCTGGCCCTTAGCAAGTCGCATACCCGCACGTGCCGTTCCGCTTCGCCGCTCAAGCATGAGCGCGAGAAAAATGATCCGTAACCAGCCCGCCCCGGCCGTGACGAGATCCGACAGGAGGTCGCTCCCGGCGCTCGGCGCCGCCGAGCCTATTTCTTGACGAGGGTGGTCGCGAACTCCGCCGCGCGCGCCGCAATCGCCATCATGGTCAGAGTCGGGCTGACGTGCCCGCCCGAGGTGAAACAAGCGCCGTCACTCACCAAAACGTTGGGGCATTCCCACAATTGATTGTTGGCGTTGACCACCGAGTTCGTCGGTGACGTGCCCATCGGCGCCCCACCTGCTTCGTGAATGGCCCCGCCAGGATGGAACACGCCTGGCCGCGACTGGACCGCCTTCATGGCCGACTTCAGGACCCAACCGAGCAGCCGACCCCGAGCCGGGCTTTCGCGGATGGATAGGCCAGCGGCGCCGGCCATGGCCCTCAGATCGCTCTCCATCTTTTCGATCATCGCCCGGTCGTCGTCGCCGAAGCCCACGTCGATGTGCGCGGCCGGTATGCCCCAAGCGTCGCGGCGCCGTTTGCTGAGCGTCACGCGGTTCGTCGGGCTCGGCATCATTTCTCCGAACGCGAACATGTACCAATAGGCCGTGTCTCGTCCGATGCCGCCTTGAATACCAAAGCCGCGCTTGAAGCCGGCTGGCTGTCCGTCGAGGTTTTGATAGCGCGGGATGTAAAAGCCATGAGACCGCGCGGGATCGTGCTGGCCTTCGGGATGCTCGTGCCCGTGGCCAGCGGACGGTGCCTCGTCGTTCAGGCCGACGAGCAGGACGGCGCAGTTGTCCATGAGGTTCCGTCCCAAGAGGTCATTGGCGTTGCCCAGGCTGCCGTCGTGGGTGGGGCTCGGCGAATTCCAGAGCAAACGGAGCGTCTCGATGGTCGAGGCGTTGAGGATGACGCACTGGCCGCGGACGGTCTGGCGCTCCTTCGTGACCGCGTCGATCAGCTCGACGCCCGTCGCCCTGCCGGCGGCCTTGTCGATCAAGACCTTGCTCACGATGGAGTTGGGCCGGATCGTGAGCTTGCCGGTGGCCAGCGCCTCGTCGATCATCAACGAATATTCGGCGTCGTCGATGCGTGAGATCCGGGGTTGCTTGAGCTTGCGCTCCGGCCAGCGCTGCGAGATTCGCCGCGCAAACTCGATTTCAGCCTTGGAGAACGCGCGCTCGGCCACGTCCGGGCCGTCGTCGGCGCGGGCGTAGGGCGGCTCGACCCGCAGGAACTGCTCGAGACGCTCGTAGTACGGCGCCAGATCCGAGTAGCGGATTGGCCAATCGTGACCGACGCCGTCGCGCGAGGCCGCGGTGAAGTCCAAGTCGCTCATGCGGTAGCAAAGCCGCCCCCAAATGCGACCGCGCCCCCCAACCTGCCGCCCGCGAAACCACAGAAACGGGCGCTTGGACGGGGTGGTGTAAGGATTTTTACGATCGTTCACGTACAGGTGACTGACCTGCGGCTTGAAGCTGTTGGTGCGCGCCTGGACGTGCTGCCCGCGGATCGTTGCCCGCGCCCGCCACACCAAGTTGCCAATCGAGCCAGGCTCTTGGGTGCCGGAAAGAGCGCGCGGCGCCAGCGGCCCTGCCTCCAACAACAATACCCTCAAGCCGCGTTGGCAAAGTGTCCACGCCGTGGTTCCACCGACCAGCCCCGAGCCCACCACGATTGCGTCCCACGGCTCTTCCGACATTTCGTTCATTCTGGTCCCTGGCTGAGCGGACGGCGCTCGGGCAGCCTATCTCCTGATAGCGACCCATAGCGACCTCGCTGGGCCGATGCAAGCCTTCGCCCGGGCGGCTCCCGTTCCGCCGAGGCTGTTCGAGCTTCGCCTTTGGGCTTCAGCGCGTGAAGTTTTGCACGGCCCACACCTTGCCGGACGAAGTCGTGAAAAATCCGCAGGCTACCTTCGTCACGTCCGGGTCCGTCATGTTGATGAAGTGACCATACTGCTCATAGCAGGCACCGGTGCACGATGCGGTCGGGGGCGGCCCTTCGTCCCACATCTGCTGCATGCACAGCCCAATGACCTGAGAATTGGAAGAGTAGCCGGGGCATTCGTTCTGCGAGCCACCGGGCTGGCAGATCTTGGCAATGGCGCCGGCGTGAGCGCTGTTCTGGCCGGCGTCGTACTCGGCCATTTGATCGGCACAAGCTTCACCGTCGGTGCGTCGAGTGAGCGCGGGCAGGCACGCGCACTGGGTGAGGAACTGATTGATGCGATCGACGCAGTCTTGATAGATGTCACCGGTGGTAGGCGGAGGAGACAACTTGCACGCCAGGTTCTTCACGCAGCTGCCGGCACCTCCGCTCCCGCCGCCACTGCCGTTGGTGCCCGCCGCGCCGCCGTTCGCACGCCCGCCGGCGCCGTTGCCGCCATTGGCGGTGCCCGCGCTGCCACCATTCGACACGCCGGCGCCGCCGCCGTTGCTCTTACCGGCGCTCGCGCTCCCACCGATCTGCCCCGCGCCGCCCATGCCCGCACCGCCCGTACCTGACACGGACACACCGCCAGCCGCCGTGCCGGCGCCGGGCTGACCCGTGCCGCCACTGCCGCTCGACATCGACCCGCCGCTGGCGCTAGAGCCCGCCGCCCCGCCCCCCGGCTCATCCTCCGAGCTCGAGCAGCCGCAAGCAAGCGCAGTGGCGAGTGCGAAGAGGCCGACATTTGCGGTGCGCATGCACGACAGTGTCGGAGCGAGCGCGACGATGATCAAGCATTGCGTTCGCGTCGTTCGAGCTTTGCACGATGATACGAGGTGCTACCTTCGTGCACGCGAGGCTGAAAATTCCAGCCGATTTTCCCAAAGGGCGCATGGAGAGCACATGAAACGAGTCACTGGCATTGGCGGAGTCTTCTTCAAGGCCAAAGATGCTCCCGCACTGCAAGCTTGGTACAAGCGGCACCTGGGCATCGACGTTCAAGTCTGGGGTGGAGCTGCCTTCGATTGGACCGACGACGACGGCAAGCCCGTCGCGGGCACCACGGCCTGGGCCATCAACGCGCAAGACAGCGATCAGTTCGCGCCCAGCGCCGCTCCGTTCATGGTCAACTACCGAGTGCACGACCTGCACGCGTTGGTGCGAGCGTTGAAGGACGAGGGCTGCAACGTGCTCGAGAAAGTCGACGACTCCGAGTACGGCAAATTTGGTTGGGTCATCGACCCCGAAGGCAACAAAGTCGAGCTGTGGCAGCCTCCCCAAGGGCAATGACCGCGCCCGTCCCTGAATTGCCGGTCTCGCCGTAAACGTGCCCGTGCCCGTGCCCGTCCGTTGCTCTGAACGACCCCGCAGCTGCGCGCCCAGCCGGGCGCGGCGCGCGCGGGCTCAGCCCGCGCCACAAACCTCGGCCTACCCAAACACACAGCCCCACGACTCCTCAAGGACCGTCGGGCACGGGCACGGGCACGTTTACGGGCGCGCGCGAGCCCTCCCGATTTTCGAGACAGACCCCTAGGCCGACGTACGCAGGCGAGGCACCGCGCTCTGCAGCGCGCCGCGCAGGCGCTCGGCGGTGGCGTGCGCTTCGCGGCGGTAGGCAATGCGCCAGGGCCGCCGCAACGGACCCCGGGCCAGCCGTTTGACGACGAGCTCACCCGAGCCAAGGTAGGCGCTGGCCATCCACTCGGAGAGCACGGCGATGCCCATGCCCGCGCGCGCGGCGTCGATGATGGCCTCCGTGAGGGGAAAATGCAGGTATTGGAGCTTGGGAAGGCGTCGACCGAACACGCTTCGAGTAAACCAGCGCGCCTCGGCGGGCGGGGTGTTGCCGGTGATGAGCGGCCCACTTTGCAGATCCTCCAAGGTCAGGTGTCGCGCCTGAGCCAGGGCGTGTCGCGCGCCGAGCACGAACACCACTTCATCCGAAAACAGCGTCGCTTCGGCAAGGCCTTTTGCTTTCGGCACCTCGGCCGTGGTGAGCAGCGCAACGTCGATTTTATTGCGCAAGAGCGCGGCCACCGGGTCCCGGGTGTGATCGGTCGCGACCTCGACGTCCAAATCTGGCATGCGCTGCCGGAGCTCCGCCATCGCTGACGGCAACCAGCGGTACGCGGTGTAGCACTCGCACACCAGCCGCACGCGGACCGCCTCGGCCAGCGGAGCCGCCACGCTGCGCTCGAGCTCGTAGAGCTGCTGCAGGACGGCCGGGGCTCCGTCGATCAGCCGCTGCCCCTCCGGGCTGGGGGTCAGGCCCCGTGCGCTGCGTTCGAACAGCCGCACGCCCAGGCGGGCTTCGGCTTGGGTGAGCGCGCGACTGATGGCTGATTGAGTGATGTGGAGCGATGCGGCGGCGCCCGACGTGGTGCGCGCCGCCGCGAGCGCCAACACCAGCTCCAAATCACGCAGCTCGAGCTGGGGGCGGATGCGCGGGGGGGCCGGCACCGATTCAGCGATGCGTTTCACGCATAACTTCTATCACCAATATGCGTTGGACGCATCTCCGGCCTGGCCCCAGATTCGCCGGAGCCAAGGAGGCAACCACATGAAGCTGTATTTCTCCCCTCTCGCCTGCACGCTCGCCAGCCGCATCGCCCTGTACGAAGCCGGAGCAGAAGCCACGTTCGTCGAGGTCGACAGCAAGACCAAGCGCACGTCCACCGGCGAAGACTTCCTCGCCATCCACCCGCTCGGCTTGGTGCCGGCGCTGGAGCTCCCGGACGGCGACGTGCTCGGCGAAAACGCGGCCGTCTTGCAGCACATCGCTCGCTCGTTCCCGGAGGCGCGGCTGGCACCGACGGAGCCGAAGGCGCTCGGCAAGCTGCAGCAATACTTGTGCTTCATCGGCACCGAGCTGCACAAGGCTTTGTACCTGCCACTGTTGGACCAACGCGCGCCCGAAGGCGCCAAACAGTATGCGCTCGCCAAAATGGCCTCGCGTCTGGCCTGGCTCGACCAATCGCTGTCCGGCCGAGAGTTCTTGCTCGACCAGTTCTCGATCGCCGACGGCTATCTGTTTGCGGTCCTCAATTGGTCGCTGGTCGCGCCCGTGGATTGGACGCCCTACCCGGCCATATCGGGGTTCATGGCGCGGATGCGCCAGCGTCCGAGCGTCGCCCGCGCTTTCGCCGAGGAGCTGGAGCTCTACCGGCGCGAGCAGCAGCGCGAAGCCCAGCTGATGGCCGCTTCCTAGCCCCGCCCGGCCAGGCCGGGCGGGCTGGCATCGGGGATGCAAGGCGGCGCGCTGCTCATGAAGAAAGCAACCAAGAAGGCCAGCCTGACCTGGCACACCTGTTCCCGGGGTCACAAATTCCGCGGCGCCACCTGCTCCCTGTGTTGGCCAGGCAAAAAAGCGTCACCGCGCCCCGCCGCCGCTCGCCCCGGCCGCGCGGTGGCGCGATGACGCGCCACGTGCGTGGCGTCATCTTGGATATCGATGGAACGCTGGTCAACAGCAACGACGCGCACGCGCGCGCTTGGGTGCAGGCGCTGGCCCACTTCGACATTTACGTGCCCTATACGGTGGTCCGGCGTTCGATTGGCATGGGGGGCGACAACCTGCTGCCGGCGATCGCGAACGTGGCCGCCGATTCCCCGCTCGGCAAAAGAGTCAGCGAATATCGCAGCGCCATCTTCCAGCAGCAGTTCTTGCCTCAGCTGACGGCCTTTCCCAAGACCCGCGAGCTGCTCGCTCGCATGCGCGACTCCGGCCTTTCGCTGTGCGTGGCCAGCTCGGCGCAGCAGGCGGAAATCGAGCCCCTGCTGCGGCTAGCCAAGGTCCAAGATCTGCTCGAAGGGGCCAGCTCTTCGAGCGACGCCCAACACTCCAAGCCCGATCCGGACATCGTTCAAGCCGCGTTACGCCGGCTGGACCTCGACCCCGAGCGAGTGCTGATGCTGGGCGACACGCCGTACGACATCGAAGCCGCCCGCCGCGCCGGGCTCGGAACCATCGCGCTACGCTGCGGCGGGCGCAGCGACCAGGATTTGGCTCAGGCCATCGCCATTTACGACGACCCCGCCGACCTTCTGGAGCATTTCGCGTCTTCGCCGTTGGCCTAGACGCGCACCCGCTCAGCGCTGAAGCTCGTACACTCCCGCGCAGGTGGCACCCAGCGCGACGCCAGCGAAGTAGCCGCCCAAGACGTCACTGGTCCAGTGCCGATCGAGCAGCAGCCGACCCGCGCCGGCAGCCAGCGAAGCCAGACCGAGCGGCGCGACGGACCAACGTGGCCCCAAACCTTCGCGCAAAAGAACGTAGCCGGTGCTGACGGCCATGGCGGACGTTTGCAGAGCGTGCCCGCTCGGGTAGCTCTGTTTGCTCGGCTCATGGCGCTCCGGGGGCGGCAGGCGACGTTTCATCAGCCGGTCTAGCGCTACCGGCAACAAGGCCGCCGAAATGGCGGTGCCGACCACGGTGAGGGCGGCGACCGTTCGGCCTTGGCGTTGCAGCCGACTCGCGGTCAGCAGCGACGGCGGGACATAGCCCCACCACTTGCCGAGCGGGGTCGTGCTCAGCGCCGCCGTCCTCAGCGCCTTGGGGTGCTTCGAATCGATTCGGATCACGTGGACGCGGCGCTTGGCGCGCTTGTCGAAACGGGAAGTTTTGCCTCGCGCGACCGCCAAGCTGACGATGCCGAATCCCAAAGCGGAGAGCGCTGCGGCGCAAAATAGCCATTTGCTCGAGATTTTTGAATCCAACATGGTTGAGCGGGACTCGCCCCTGAGCTCGGTTTGCCTCATCGGCGTCGAGTGGGCGGGGTCCAGTCGTGACCCAGCACTTCGCGTGCCAGGACGCTGTCGGTGGTTTCACCCACGAGACGGCTTTCCCCCAACGCGCCGGCTTGCCACAGACAGGGCGTGCAGAAGAGGGCTCGATCCGCGCCAATATGCGCCCTGCTTCGGCGGTAGCTCGCCAGGAACGGAACCTGCAATGCCTGCTCCCCGTTCCCATGGCTTCCTCTAGCGACCACCGCCTCGTCGACCCAGCAACCTGCGACTTGATCACCTATTTGGCTGCGTCCGTGGGCGTATCCGAGGTCGAAGCGCTCGATCGCCTCGGCGACTGCCTGCTCGAGCACAACGACGAGCTCCGCACCTGGGCCGGCTCGGGCATGCAAGTCTTCACGAAGTCTTCGCAAGAATATTGCGATAGCGCCCGCTAAACACCGACTTGGGGACGGCGTCGTCCGGGGCACGCCGGCATGCGGATTGCTGGAGCGCTCCGACATGGCAACACGCAAGAAGCAAAGCTCGCGACGCTACGGCAAGAAGGCAGGCAAAAAGGTGCAGCGCAGCATGGAGGAAATGAAGAGCGGCAAGCTGCGCTCCGGTCGTTCGGGCAAGAAGGTCACCAGCCGCAAACAGGCCATCGCGATTGGGCTGTCCGAGGCGCGCCGCGGCGGAGCCAAGGTTCCCTTGCGCAAGAAGGCGTCAAAAAAGGGCTCGAAGAAGCGCACCACGAAGGCGCGCCGCGCGTCGCGCTAGCAGCGTGGCGCCCCGCCGGCACCGGGTGCATGGGTCCCGGTGCCGGCGGGCGCATGCTCACGCTTCTTCGTCTTCGTCTTCGTCTTCTTCGTCGTCCTCTTCATCTTCGTCGTTTGAGGTGGCCTCGTCCATGCGCTCGACGAGCAGCTGTTTGGCACGCAAAGCGCGTTCGTTCTGAGCCTGGCGACATTCTTCGAAGAACTTCATCAGCTCGTCGTCACCGGCACGCTCGGCGTCGCTGGCGTATTGCTCGCTGGCCTGCGCGCCCTGCAGTGAGTGATAAAGCACGCTCACCAGCCCGAACACTTGGTCCTCGGTTTCGGCGAAATCCGGGCTCGGTGCCGGCTCGGGCATGGGTTTGGGGCGCGACATGGACTGACGATTGCGTTGCGTATTGGTCTGGGGCATGACGAATGACTCCTTCAGAAAAGGGGCATCGCCGCTGGGTGCAACAAGCGATCCGGAGCTCGCCGAGTTTCACCTCCGCAGGGGAGGGCTCACGGACGGAGACTTGCCCGGACCATTTGCCGCGCGCGGGGCGCAATGCTCCGTGCCAGATTGCGGAGCTCTCACCCGGCGCGGCGGCTCAACCAAAACCATTGGCTACGCACAGCGGCGGCCGCGAATCGTAGCGGGCGGGTAGTTGGAGCAAGACGCCGTCACGCTCGACGAGCAGCAGACCGACGCCGGCCGCGCGCAGCTTGCGCTCTAGCACCAACGAGTCCCAACGCACCGGTTGGGTCGAATGGGCATGTTGGCGAAGATAGCCGAGCGCAGTAGCGGGACAGCAGGCGACGTAGTGCTCGTGAGCAAAGCTTGCCTCGTTCGTCAGGCGGTCCAGCTCGGTTCCGAGAGCTTCAGGCTCGGCAAAAGGCGCCAACGCGACCACGAATTGTTCCGGACAGCGGAGGTCCTGAGAGGCACGACCCACCAGCGGCCAACGCGCCCGGCCGAGGAAGCTTCCTGGCTCGACGACTCGCGCCCGCTGCATCAGCCATGACCGGCAGGCGTCAGTCAGCTCTTGCTGACTCGGCCGGCGCAGCAGCTCTCGCTTCCACGCGGTATGGTCGAACAGGCTGGAAGCGTAGGCGGTGACGACGATAATCTCTTCGACCGAAAGCCCGCGCACCGCGGAGTGGGTAACGGCAAGATGAATGGCGCGGCGCCGAATGGCCTCGAGTAGCTCGACGAGCGACAGGGCAGCAGGTGAAGCGGCAACTTCTAGCGCTTCCGCCAGCAGCTCGAGCGCGCCGGGCGTTTCCAATAGTTGGTCGAGCGCGCTTGCCCCGACGTAGCAATGACGGCGCCCTGGATTCGAAGCCGAGGGCGAGAAACCGAGTCCCAATCGATGAAAAAGCATGCTGACTCCCCGAAGCCGGCAACAAGCGGCACCATCACATAGGATGGGTCTCGATGCAACCTACTTACGGGGCGCCGGCCACAACACGCGCTCCAGCTCGGCGATGACCCGCAGCTCGCTTGCGTCTTCGGCCTGAACCAGCAAAGGCGGAAAGTCGGGGTTGTCCGAGCGCAGCTGAAGCTGGAGGCCGCCGCGCGGGCGTGACTCGACCGACCCCACGCGCTTCAGCACGTAAGCGCCCCCGGTCTCGGGATCGGAGTAGTCGCGCCATTCTGCCACAACGACGCGCCCGTCCAGAGGACCGACCACCGGGCTTCGAAACAGCACCAGCGCACCGCTCGGCACGGTGGGGCTCATCGACCGCCCCGCAACCTGCGCGACGAAGCGACCGACCAACTGAGACTGACGCGCGCCTTTGAGCCGCAACCAGGCGCTCACCTCCACGTTGCGCCCCCCGCCAAAACGGCTGGCCGCGGCCTGTAGGCTCATCACCGGAATGCCACCACGCGCGGGAGGCGCCTCGGCGGCAAACAGCTCGTGTCCCAGCCGCGTCAGCCCCCGCAGCGCCCGCTTGAGCGAGACCTCGGCGTCGGGGGTCGCGACCGCCCCGCTCTTCAATAGCTCATGGGGCTCCACGTCGAGCACGTCGGCGACGTGCGCCAAGGTCTTGAGCGTCAGGTTCTGCCCCCCGGCCTCGAGCCGCTGCACGTTCTTCACCGCAATGCCCAGCGCCTCGGCCACGGCGTCCTGGGTCAAGCCACGAGCCTGCCGAAGCGCCTTGATGCGCCGGGCAACGGCTTCGAGCAGCTCCACGGGCGCCTCACGCACCCCGGCACGATGTGCCGACGTCCGTGGCCCGCAACACCATCCTATGAGATGGTGCTTCGCCGCGTGCTTTCTCGCGTCTCGCTCCGAGACCCCGCGGGTCACGCTTGACGAGTCGGCGCCCGACTGAAAGGTTCGCGCGGTGGCGGCGTCACCAATCGAGGAGTTGCCCCAGCAAGCCCTCGACTGGGGCCTGGCCGCCGTCGACGCCGTCGGGCAATCGTGTCGGGTCACGCGCCTACGCGGAGGGCTCGCCGCCAGCACTCACCTCTTGGAGCTCGGCGCCGAGACGGGGCTGGAGCGCGCCGTGGTGCTTCGACGGTTCGTCGGCGAGCGCTCGCCCATCTGGCCGCCCATCGCACAGGAAGTGGCGGCGCTGGCGTCGATTGCCGCATGCGCTCTGCCCTACCAGACGCCGCGCGTGCTCGCTTTCGACCAGGACGGCAGCGGTTGCGGGCACCCGGCCATCTTGCTGACGCGCGTGCCAGGCTCGCTCGACCTTGCGCCGCGCAACGGTCTAGCGCGTGCCGCCAGCCTCGGACGCGCGCTGGCCGAGCTTCATCGGGCGGCACCTCGCGTGCCGAGCGAGCTACGCCCCTTCGAGCTCAAGCTGACGCAGACGGCAGCCGACGGCCATGCCATTGCGTGGCCAAGCGTGCGGCGAGCGCTCAGCGGCTTTTCCGTGGCCGGAAGCGAGCTCATCCACGGCGACTTCCACCTGGGCAACGCGTTGTTCGAAGACGGCGTTCTGAGCGCGATCCTCGACTTCACTTGCGTCCGACGCGGTCCTTGGCAGTTCGACGTCGGTTATTGTCGCTGCGACCTCTCACTGCTGTTCGGCTTGGCAGAAGCGGACGAGTTCTTGAAATCGTACGAGGCGGCGCGCGGCCTGCACGTCGAGGATCTCCCCTCGTGGGACCTGGTCGGAGCGCTGCGCGCTCACCCGGACGCCAGCAGCTGGCTCCCTGGCTGGCTCGACGCCGGGCGCAGCGATCTGAATCCAGCCATGGTCGGCGAACGGCTGGGGCGTTTCGTCGCGCGAGCGCTGAGCAAGCTCTGAGACCGCCGGGGCACCAAATGGGCAACCGTCGACGCCTCGTGAGTGGGTGACCGACGCGCGAATTATCAACCAGTACGCTTTCATTTCCATGCGCTCGCGACTAGCGGGTGTAGGCAAACCTGCGCCGTCGAAAAGCTGCTTTTATCGCTGGCTTACCTCCGCCAATTTTGCGACGTTCAAGACTCGAAGTGTCGAACTGCCATGAGTAAACCGCCGACGAGCCTGCCCACGGCACCCCACGAGTTCAGTCCACGCGAAGCGCCCAGTCAAAGCGCGCGTCGTGCCGCGGACTTGCCCCCGCAATCATCGACGGCCCAAGCTCAGCGCGGCACCATCGATTCTCTCGTGCAGGCTTCGCTCGTCGAGTTGTTTCAAGCCTACGGCATCGCGCTCGCGCCCATGCCGCGGAGCCTGCGTGAACGGCCGCCGACGCTGCCCGACGTTTCCGCGATGATCGGCTTTGCCACCGAGTCGCGACGCTCGGGTCGCTTGACGCTTTCGCTGCCGAGCGCGGTGATTGGGCTGATGAAGAGCGAAGCGCCGAACGGCTTTCGTCAAGGCGACTGGGCGCGTGAGCTGACCAATCAGCTGATGGGGCGCATCAAGAATCGCATGCTGCAGTTCAGCGTCAGGCTGCAAGCCGGCCTGCCCGCGAATCTCGAGCCCAAGCTCCTGGAAAGCCAGCTGCAGAGCGCGCCTGCGACGATGCGCGCCTATACCGGACGCACGCTACGCGGCGAGGTGGTCGTCACCGTCGAAGGTATGCTCGACGACGCCGAGCTCAAGTACGTGGGTCCCAATCGTGTGGCGTCCGAGGGCGACACGATCTTGTTTTGAGCGCACAGGAGAGCAAGAGCCGTGAGAGAAGTTCTAGTCGTCGACGATTCACAAACCATACGGCGCGAGATCGCCAAGGCGCTGGAACCGGCGGGCTTCGAGGTGGTCGAAGCCGGCGACGGCGTCAGCGGCCTGGAGCGCGCGGGCGAGCGTGAGTTCGCCTTGATCATCCTGGACGTGAACATGCCGCGCATGAACGGTATGGAGATGCTCGATCATTTGAAGGCCGATCCCAAGACGGCCGACATTCCGGTGATCATGCTCACCACCGAGGCCGAGCAGACCACCATCGAGCGAGCGCGCAAAGCCGGCGCCAAGGGCTGGTTGATCAAGCCGGTGCCGATGGCGCACATCGTCAGCACCGTGCAAGCCCTGGCGCGCCGCGCTCAAGCGTGAGGCCACGCGCCGGCGGGCGGGGGGCGGGATCCTAGTACGCGAGAAACGCCGGATCGGTACCGGCCTGGAACGCCGACTTTACCTGGGCGGCGCTGAGCGCGGCGCCGTACATGCGAAACTCGTGATAGACGGCGTTCAGCTCGGGGTCCGCGGAGTACTGGCTACGGCCGAGCCACGCGTTCACGTCGTTGATCTTCGACAGCTGGCTGGTCCAGGCGTGCTCGCCCAACTTCACGCCGTCTAGGTACAGCTGCAGTAGGTCAGCGTCGTCGTCGAGCACCACCACGACCTGCTTCAGCGTCTGCGCCAGCACCGCGGGGCCAGCGACACCGACCTCTTGCGCCTGACTCGACAACGAGAACGCGATGGCCAGGATGCCGCTCGCAGACTTGGGCGTCAAAAATAGGTAGGTTTTGCCGCCGGCGGGGTTGTTCTCCGGGACGGAGGCGGTCGAATCCCCGAAGTCGAAAATGCGCTGCCAGGCGTTGCCGCCGCCCCACGTGATCCAAGCTTCCAGCGTCGCGTTCTTGAGCGACGACAAGGTGCCGTTCGGCAGGTCCACGTATGACCCAGTGGAGCCGCCCGCGAGCTGCACCACGCCTTTGCCGTTCAGCTTCGAAAGGGTCGCGCCGCCCGCGATCACGCCATGAGCCGTGCCAACCCGATCTTTCACCGCGGTGCCCGAGCCTTCGAAATCGTAGCGATGCACGAGCAACGACTCGAGCGTGTGGCAGTCGGCAAGCGTGGCGGAAGGCGCTTCGGGCACGCCGCAGCCGCATTCACCGGGCGAAAGCTTGTTCGGATCTTGCGGGCAGGCGTCGGGCACGCTGGTCGCGCCGCCCTCGCCGCCGTTCGGAGTTTCTACGCTGGGGTCACCGCCAGCGCTGGTGGCGCCGCCGAGCGCGCCCGCGCCGGCGCCGGCCGTCTCCGCCACGCCACCGCTCGTGCCCGTGCTCGTGCCGGCGCTGGTGGCCACGCCTCCGCTGCTCGCGCCGGCGTGGTTGCTCTGCCCTGCGCTGCCCGCCACGGCCTCTTCTCCGCCGCTGGCGGCTTGACTTGCCTCGCCAGCGTCATCGGTTGGAGCTTCGTACACCGAACAGGCAACCCCGAGCAACGCCGCGCCTACGAGCCAAGCGCCGCCAAGACGACGGCGCGCGCCACGGCGCCGAGCTGGTGCAAAAGACGAGCGACCCACGACCTTAAATCTAACACACCACGACGGACAGCAAGGCTTCCGACGCGCTAGATTTTCAGATCGACTATCACCCAGAAGGGTAGCGCCCAGACGCCGCACGTTGCACGACGAGCGCAAGGGTGCGCGACTCGGGCAGGCTGGACTACTGCCTCGGCGAACAGGTGCGACTCGGTGGGTCGAGTCTTGGGCTTTGCCGCGTTGCGGGCGCTACGGGACGATGAACACGCCCTTCAAGTCTTCGGTCGCCGAGATGTAGGTGCGCGCGGCGCTGCCTTTTTTGCCGCTCGCGTCACGCCAAGAGACGGCGCGAAATTGATAGTAGCCGGGCGTGAGGTCGGGACCGGCATAGTCGAGCGTCACGTTCGACGAGCCGGTCACGCGCGGCACGTCCGCGTCTTTCCAAACTTCGTTGCCGAACGTGTCGAGCACCGTGACTTCGTAGCCGTCCTCCGAAGAGTCGTCGGCCCATTCGAAGCGCGCCGGGCCGGTGATGGCCTCCGGGCCTTCCGCCCCCGGCGCAACCACCGCGAGCGCGCCGGTGATCTTGAAGCCGGCAACGTCTACGCCGGCACCGGCAACGGTGACGCGCTGGATGGCCGTACCACCAATGGCTTCGTCCGGATCCCGCACCAAATCGTCATTTTCGAAGGCGGCCAGCACGACGTAGTCCCCGGCCGGCACGTCCGAAAACGAATACTGCCCCGTCACCGGGAAGGCGCGTAGACCGCGTGGTACCTCGCCGCGCTTCAGCGCCTCGTTGAAGGTGGATGCCACGACGAGGACCACGCTGGTGGACTTCGCCGAGGCGTTGACGAACGACACCGAGCCGTTCACCGTGCCGAGCGCGGCGTCGCTGACCGCCAGATCGACGCCCTTGGTTTCAGCGCCCGACGCCACCGTGGCGGTAGCCGGCTCGAGCGACAAACCCGCGGCATAGCCACGCACTTCCTGGTCGCCCACCGGCACGTTGTAGATGACGTAGGTGCCGTCCGAATCGGCAACGCCGCTGGCGCTGCCCGCAACCACGAGCGTGCCGGCGGCGCCCTTGGCCAACACCGTGCCGCTGACGCTTCCGAGCCCGGTCGTGTCGGAAAGCGCATCCAGGGCGATGGTCGTGCTGTCGTTGACCACACGATACCCGGTGCTCGTCTTCTCCGGCGCGCTCACGTCCACGGGAACGGCGACGCGAAGCCCACTCGGAAAGGTAGCAAAGCCGTCCGCGTCGGCGCGCAGGAGCAGGCTCGGCACGGCGGGAGTACCGTCGGCCTGGCGAGGCGTCGGAACCCTCAATGAGTACGCGCCGTCCGCGCCCGAAACGGCAATGCGGAACGAGACCGTGGCCCCGTTCTCGTCGCGGCCGACGACCCGAGCCCCTTCGATACCCTGCGTCGCGTCGTCGGCTCGAACGACGTGGCCCTCGACCACGACTGGCGCAAAGCAGCCGGTGGCGCCGGCGTCGCCCGCAACCATCTCGCAAACTTTGCCGTCCTTGCAGCCGGTCTGCGCCTCGAAGTCGCACTTGGCGGGCTTCTCGTCGGCGTTATCGCTTCCGCAGCCGACAAGAGAGAGAAGAAGGCCACAGCCGAGAGTCCCCAGCGTGCGGCGGATCAGAGTCTCATTAGAAAGATATCGCATCGTCCTATTGGTGGTCGCCGAGGGTGGACGCTTATGAGCGGCGGGAGGCCGCCGTTGTTAATGGTGCGGACCGGATGCGACGTAGGCAAAGGTGCGCGTGCTCGAGAGAGTCATAAAATGTCTCGAGTCCCCCCACGATCGCGGGGAGCTGTGGAAGCTCCCTAGCGGTGCTGCGCCGGATCCCGATCCGACGCCCTCCCGCAAAAAAACGGATCCAGAAATAAAAATGCGGACTTGAATCTGCGACGAAGCCGAGCGAGCTTTGTGGGTTTTATGACGCGCTTCGCCTTCGTCAAAGCCCTCCCGGCTCTCGCACTTTGCAGTCTGCTCCTGGCGTGCGGAGGCAATCCCAGCGTTCACAGTAAGGATCGCGGCATCGAAGGCAACGGTGCCGGCGCGCCCAACGCCGGACAACCGGGCGACGACCCGCTCACGCTGGGAGGCGCGTTCGACGGCGCGGGTGGGACGCCGCAAGTCGGCGGGGACGAGCACGCTTGCGGTGACGCCGCGCTGGACGCGGACGAAGAGTGCGACGACGGCAACCACGACGACGGTGACGGCTGCAGCGCCGATTGCAAGCTCGAAGACGGCTTCAACTGCGTCGTGGCGGGAGCGAGCTGCGAGGAGTGCGGCAACGGCGTCAAAGAAAGCGCCGAAGCCTGCGATGACGGTAACCGCGACGACGGCGACGGCTGCAGCGCGGACTGCATGACGCTGGAGGCCGGCTACAACTGTCCGATTCCCGGCGTCGCCTGCGAGCAGTGCGGTAACGGCGTATTGGACGCGAACGAGACCTGCGACGACGGCAACGCCCTCGACAACGACGGCTGCAGCGCGAGCTGCACGGCCATGGAAGCCGGTTACAACTGCGGCGACCCGGGCGAGCCTTGCGAACGTTGCGGCGACGGCGTCGTCGACGTTCACGAAGCTTGCGACGACGGCAACGACATCTCCGGCGACGGTTGCTTGTTCAATTGCAGCGCGATCGAGAGCGGCTATACCTGCCCGCTGGAAGGGGCGAGCTGCCAGCTGTGCGGCGACGGTCTGGTGGGCGGCAACGAAGCCTGCGACGACGGCAACAATCAGAGCAACGACGGCTGCAGCGCGGATTGCACCACGATCGAGCCCGGCTTCCACTGCGTGGTCGCGGGAAGCACGTGCGAGCAATGCGGCAACTCGGTGGTCGAGAGCTCCGAGGTCTGTGACGATGGCAACACCGTCCCCGGCGACGGTTGCAACGCGGACTGCACCGCCATCGATCCCGGCTACAACTGCTTCTTGCCCGGCCAGGCCTGTGAGCAGTGCGGCGACGGCACGCTGGACGCGAACGAGACCTGTGACGACGGCAACACCACGGACGGCGACGGTTGCAGTGCCGACTGCACGACCGTGGCTCCGGGCTTCAACTGCAGCACGCCCGGCGCGGATTGCGTTGAGTGCGGCAACGGCGTGCTCGAAGCCGGCGAGTTATGCGACGACGGCAACCGCCTGAGCAGCGACGGCTGTGCTTCGACTGTCAGTTCATCGAGCCGGGTTGGCAGTGCTCGATGGCCGGCAACCAAACGTCGTGCAACCTGTGCGGCAACGGTATCAAAGAGAGCAAAGAAGCGTGCGACGACGGCAACGCGCTGGGCGGCGACGGCTGCTCGCTCGACTGCAAGACGGTCGAAAGTGGCTACGCTTGTCCGGTCCCGGGCTTTGCGTGCGAGCACTGCGGCAACGGCGTGGTCGAAAGCAGTGAAGAGTGCGACGACGGCAACCCTTCCTCGCTCGACGGCTGCAACGCCGCCTGCAAGCTGGAGCTGGGCTACAATTGCCCGGTCCCCGGCCAGGCCTGCGAAAAATGCGGCGACGGCGTGATCGCCGGCGGCGAGGTGTGCGACGACGCCAACCTGAACGACGGCGACGGCTGCAGCAACAATTGCCGCCAGATCGACCCCGGCTTCTCTTGCCCGCTGGTGGGCAAGCCATGCGAGCAGTGCGGCAACGGCGTGGTCGACGCGCACGAGGTCTGTGACGACGGCAATCAGCTGAGCACGGACGGCTGCCGCGGCGACTGCAAGGTGATCGAGCAAGGCTACACTTGCCCCATACCGGGGACGTTGTGCGGCCAGTGCGGCGACGCGGTGGTCGGCGGCACCGAGACTTGCGACGACGGCAACACCACCAGTAACGACGGCTGCAGCTCGACCTGCAAGACGGAAGCCGGTTACAGCTGCCCGGTACCGGGCGTGGCCTGCGAAAAATGCGGCAACGGCTTCAAGGAAAGCGCCGAAGATTGCGACGACGGCAACAACCTATCCGGTGACGGCTGCAGCCCCAGCTGCTTGCTGGAGAGCGGCTGGCTCTGCCCCCTGCCCGGCCCCGGCGGCTGCCACAAGTGCGGCAACGGCATCAAAGAGCTGCTCGAAGTGTGCGACGACGGCAACGCCGTTGGCAACGACGGCTGCAGCGCCGACTGCCAAACGGTGGAAAGCGGCTACACCTGCTCGACCGCCGGCAAGGCCTGCATTCAGTGCGGCGACGGCGTCGTGAGCACGGGCGAAGTCTGCGACGACGGCAATGCGGCCGGCAGCGACGGCTGCAGCCGCGACTGCAAGACGGTGGAGAGCGGCTACACCTGCTATCCCGGCAAACCCTGCGAGAAATGCGGCGACGGCGTGAAGGGCGCTCACGAGGTGTGCGACGACGGCAACACCACCGCCAACGACGGTTGCAACGCGACCTGCACCGCGGTGGGTACCGGCTACAGCTGCCCGGTTCCTGGTTCAGCCTGCGAAAAGTGCGGCAACGGTATCAACGAGAGCTCCGAAGGCTGCGACGACGGCAACACCACCGCTGGCGACGGCTGCAGCGCGAGCTGTCAGCTCGAATCCGGTTGGTTGTGCCCGGTGCCGGGCGCCAGTGGCTGCTACCAGTGCGGCAACGGCGTCAAAGAAGCGCTCGAGAGCTGCGACGACGGCAACACCAAGAGCCTCGATGGTTGCAGCGCCGACTGCCAGACGGTCGAGAGCGGCTACACCTGCGCCACGGCCGGCAAAGCCTGCGTGCTGTGCGGCGACGGCGTGGTCAACACCGGCGAAGCCTGTGACGACGGCAACCAGACGGGCGGCGACGGTTGTAGCTACGACTGCAACACGGTCGAGAGCGGCTTCACCTGCTACGCAGGTGCGGCCTGCGAAAAGTGCGGCGACGGCGTCAAGGGCGCCCACGAGAGCTGCGACGACGGCAACACCACCGCTGGCGACGGCTGCAACGCCACCTGCACCGCAGTGGCCACGGGCTACAGCTGCCCGGTGGCCGGCCAAGCCTGCGAAAAGTGCGGCAACGGCATCAAAGAGAGCACCGAAGCCTGCGATGACGGCAACGCCACGAGCGCCGACGGCTGCTCTTCGACCTGCAAGCTGGAGACGGGTTGGACCTGCCCGGTCGCGGGGACGACCTGCTTCAAGTGCGGCGACGGCATCCTGCAGACCAACGAGACCTGCGACGACGGCAACACCACCGGCGGCGATGGCTGTAACGCCACTTGCACGGCCATCGACGCTCACTACAGCTGCCCCACCGTGGGCAAAGCCTGCGTGCGCTGCGGTGACGGCGCGGTCGGTACCGGCGAAGCCTGCGACGACAGCAACTTCATCGGCGGCGACGGCTGCAGCTACGACTGCAAAAAGATCGAAAGCGGCTGGAGTTGCCCGGTCGCGGGCACGTCGTGCTCCAAGTGCGGCGACGGCGTGCTGCAATCGGGCGAGGCGTGCGACGACGGCAACACCAGCGCCGGCGACGGTTGCGCCGCCGACTGCAAGACGGTGACGTCCGGCTACAACTGCGCGACGGCCGGCGCCGCTTGTGAGAAGTGCGGCAACGGCGTGGTCGAGGCCCATGAGACGTGCGACGACGGCGTGTACCCGCCCGTCGGCAGCGATGGCTGCTCCACCAGCTGCGCGCTGGAGACGGGGTGGCAATGTCCGCTCCCCGGCCAGCCCTGCCAAAAGTGCGGCAACGGAGTACAAGAATCGGCCGAAGCGTGCGACGACGGCAACCAAATCAGCAACGACGGCTGCGACGCCGCCTGCAACATCGAGCCCGGCTACACCTGCAACACCGCCGGCAAGACTTGCGTAGCGACGCAGTGCGGCGACGGGGTCGTCGCCGGCAGTGAGCAATGCGACGACAAGAATCAGCTATCGGGCGACGGCTGCAACGTCAACTGCAAGATCGAAACCGGCTGGGTGTGCCCCACCGGTACGAGCTGCCGCAAGGTCGTGTGCGGTGACGGCGCCATCGAAGGCACCGAGACTTGCGAAGACGGCAACAAGGTCAGCCTCGACGGCTGTTCCAGCGCTTGTCAGATCGAGACCGGCTACAAGTGCCCGACCATCGGCTCCTTGTGCGTTCTCGCCACCTGCGGCGACAGCAAAGTCGAAGGCGCCGAGACCTGCGACGACGGCAACAAGGTCAGCCTCGACGGCTGCTCCAGCGTTTGCAAGATCGAGACGGGCTGGCAGTGCCCGGTCAACGTCGCCACCAACCCCCCGACGGGCGGCGCCTGCACCAGCCAACCTTGCGGTAACGGCGTCATCGGCGGGCTGGAAAAGTGCGACGACAAGAACACTGCCAACGGTGACGGCTGCTCCAGCAGCTGCCAAATCGAGCCTTTTTACCAGTGCACGGGCACGCCCAGCGTGTGCAAGCCCGGAGTTCAGTGGGAGGCCATTCACGCTTTCACGGTCAGCAACGTGAGCCCCGAGGCGGTGCACTACGACCCGCAAACCCGCTCGTTCGTCGGTTACAAGCAGTCGGGCGGCGCGCTGGTACCGATTGAGCTGTGCCTGGACGGCTCGCTGCTGAATCCCAACACTCAGCAGATCTGTAATCCGCAGGGGGTATGCACCAGCGCCGCTCTCACCCCGCGCCCCGAGCCGGTGAGCGGCAAGCTGGAAGGGGCCACTTACGACCCGTTCAGCGGCAACTGGCTGTTCATCCAAGATCTCGCGGCCAAGACAATCACGCGGGTATCGCTGGACTACGCGACCAAGACCACCGACACCATCACGGCCGCGGTCGCCCCCTTCACGGCGGCGGCGCTGTCGGTCGGCGAAGACGGACGTCTGTACGTGGCCGAAGGTAAGAACGGCAACCAGGCGATCATGGTCTTCGACCGGGACGCCTCCAAGAAGACCGGCTTCGATCTGACCAAGCGCTCGGCGACGCTGCCGAACTTCTGGCTAGTGCCCACCACCGACACCCTGGACGCGCTGTTCATCGTGCCGGGCTACAACGTGGTCGGAACCTTCAACCAACCGCAAGGTGCGGCGAACTTGATGTTCCGCTTCTACAACTACGACTCGACGCTGTACGGCACGTCGACCATCCCGGGCGTGTTGATCGCAGACACACCCAACTCGCCCCTGCCCTACAACTACACCAAGGCCGCGGCTGGCTCCGATGCCGCCACCGACGGCGGCAGCTTCCTGGTCTGCCCGCAGAACCCGTCCGAGCCTTGTCAGTTGTTCGCGACGACCTGCGCCTCGGACGCCGAGTGCGCGGCGCGCGTTTCCGGCACGATTTGTAACCTGCAAGCGACGGTACCCTATTGCTACGCGCCCGCCGACGCCCGCGACGACATTGCGCAGGTGCCGAGCAACAGCGCGAACAACAGCATCGACGTGCTGGCCAACGACACGCGCAGTGAAGGCACGTGCGTCGACCCGACCGTCGAGATCATCGCCGTCACCCAGGGCGACCAGGGCGGCACCGTCAGCATCAGCGTCGACGGCCAGACCGTGCTCTACACGCCCAAAGCCGGCTTCTGCGGTGGCGTCGAGAACTTCCAGTACACCGCCCTCTTGGGCGCCGGCGAGGAAGACTCCGCCAACGTTCAGGTCCTGGTGCTGTGCAAGTGCGGCGACAAGGTCGTCCAAGCGGGCGAGCAGTGCGACGATGGCAACACCACCAGCGGCGACGGCTGCAGCTCCAAGTGTCTGGACGAGCCCGTCTGCGGCAACGGCAAGAAACAAGCCGGCGAAGAGTGCGACGACGGCAACAAGGTCTCGGGCGACGGCTGCTCCAGCACCTGCGCGCTGGAGTCCGTGTGCGGCAACAGCAAGCTCGAGCTGGGCGAGCAGTGTGACGACGGCAACCTGGTCGGTGGCGACGGCTGCCGCAACGACTGCACCATCGAAAAGTGCGGCGACAACCTGGTCGATTCCGGCGAGCAGTGCGACGACGGCAACACCACCAGCGGCGACGGCTGCAGCAACACCTGCAAGCTGGAGACGGCTTGCGGCAACGGCACCAAGGAAGGTGCGGAACAGTGCGACGATGGCAACAACGCCAGCGGTGACGGCTGCAGCTCCACTTGTTTCCTAGAAATTTGCGGCAATTCGCGGCGCGACCCCGGTGAGACCTGCGACGACGGCAACAAGACCGCCGGCGACGGCTGCAGCGCCAGCTGCCAGGTCGAGGTCGTATGCGGCAACTCCAAGATCGAGCTGGGCGAGCAGTGCGACGACGGCAACAAGACCGCCGGCGACGGTTGCAGCGCCAGCTGCCAGGTCGAAACCATCTGCGGCAACAACGTCAAAGAAGGCAGCGAGCAGTGCGACGACGGCAACAAGACCGCCGGTGACGGCTGCCGGGCCGACTGCACGCTCGAAATTTGCGGCGACAAGAAGGTCGACGCGACCGAGCAGTGTGACGACGGCAACAACGTCAGCGGCGACGGCTGCAGCTCGACCTGCAAGAACGAGGCAGTCTGCGGCAACAACGTCAAGGAAGGTACCGAGCAATGCGACGACGGCAACACCGTCAGCGGTGACGGCTGCAGCAGCAGCTGCAAGACCGAGCCGAAGTGCGGCAACAGCAAGCTCGAAGGTACCGAAGAGTGCGATGACGGCAACACCGCCAACAACGACGGCTGCAGCAGCACGTGCGTCATCGAACGCTGTGGCGACAACGTCAAGAACGGCGCCGAGCAGTGCGACGACGGCAACACCACCAGCGGCGACGGCTGCAGCAACCTGTGCAAGCTGGAGCAGTTCTGCGGCAACGCCAAGGTCGAAGGCACCGAGCAGTGCGACGACGGCAACAACACCAGCGGCGACGGCTGTAGCTCGGCTTGCAAGACCGAGTCCGTTTGCGGCAACAACGTCAAAGAGGGCAGCGAGCAGTGTGACGACGGCAACAAGCTGGACGGCGACGGCTGCAGCTCCACTTGTCGCACCGAGCCCAAGTGCGGCAACAATGCGCTCGAGGGCACGGAAGAGTGCGATGACGGCAACACCACCAGCGGCGACGGCTGCAGCTCGACCTGCATCGTCGAGCGCTGTGGCGACGGCACCAAGAACGGCGCCGAACAGTGCGACGATGGCAACACCGTCAGCGGCGACGGCTGCAGCAACGCCTGCATCGTCGAGCAGTTCTGCGGCAACAGCAAGCTCGAGGGCACGGAGCAATGCGACGACGGCAACAACCTCAGCGGCGACGGCTGCAGCTCGACCTGCAAGAAAGAAGGCGTGTGCGGCGACCATACCCGCGACTCCAACGAGCAGTGCGACGACGGCAACAAGCTCGACGGCGACGGTTGCTCGGCGGTGTGCACGCTCGAGCCCGTGTGTGGCAACCAGGTCATCGAAGGCGCCGAGCTGTGCGATGACGGCAACAAGGTCGACGGCGACGGCTGCCGCAGCAACTGCACCATCGAACGCTGCGGCGACCAGATCATCGACGCCAAAGAGCAGTGCGACGACGGCAACACCGTCAGCGGCGACGGTTGCAGCAACGGCTGCAAGCTCGAAACCTTCTGCGGCAACAACGTCAAGGAGGGCGCCGAGCAATGCGACGACGGCAACAACCTCAGCGGCGACGGCTGCTCGTCGGTATGCACCCTGGAAGCGGTCTGCGGCGACCGCGTGATCGGCGGGCTGGAAACCTGCGACGACGGCAACACCCAGGGCGGTGACGGTTGCTCGGCCATCTGTCGCAGCGAGACCATTTGCGGCGACAACGTGATCGGAGCGGCCGAGACCTGTGATGACGGCAATACTCAGAGCGGCGATGGCTGCAGCAACCTGTGCCAGCGCGAAGTTTGCGGTGACCACGTGGTCCAGGGTGTGCTCGGAGAGGCCTGCGACGACGGCAACACCGTCAGCGGTGACGGCTGCAGCAACACGTGCAAGCTCGAGAGCTACTGCGGCAACGGCACCAAGGAAGGTGTCGAGCAGTGCGACGACGGCAACAACCGGAGTGGCGACGGCTGCTCTTCGACCTGCCGAAACGAGCCGGTCTGCGGCGACAGCAAGGTGGAAGGTAACGAAACTTGCGACGACGGCAACGTCACGAGCGGCGACGGCTGCAGCAGCGTCTGTCGCGTCGAGCACTATTGCGGCGATGGAACCCAAGATCTGGGAGAGGAATGCGACGACGGCAACGTCGTGGGCGGCGACGGCTGCAGTGCCAACTGCACCATCGAGAAAGTCAAATAGCGCCGCCCTTCAACACGGCGCCCGGGCGTGTTAAGCAGCACCCCGCCGCACATGGACCCGTTGGCGCAAGCCGTGCTGATTTGGGACCAGGAGCGTTTGGCGCCCGCCTGCGACCGGAGCGAGGCCGTAAAAGCCGGCGTCGAGGCCTATTTGGGCCGCCCGGTCTTCGGAGGCGAGCCGTCGCTGACGATTCGGGTCCGCGTTTCGCGCGAAAACGGCGGGGGGACAGTGGCGACCGTGAGCCAAGAGGATGGCAGCGGGCGGGCCTGGGGGGAGCGCAGCGTGACCGGCAGAGACTGCGAGAGCCTCGACGAGCCGCTGACGTTGGTGGTCGCGCTCATGATCGACGCGAGCTCCACCGCGGCCGAGCCCGGCGCCAGTGAGCCGAAAGACGCCGAACCGACGAGTCCGACCGCCCCATCCCGCCCCCCTGCCCCCGTGGTGGCGCCCACGAACGAAGGGCCGATCGAAACGGTGCCCAGTCTGCAACGGGCGAGCTACGAGCCGGGACATTGGGCCGTGTATGCGTCCGCCATCACCACCATGGGGCTCCTACCCGATCCGGGGTTTGGCGTGGCGCTCGATGCTCGGCTCAAGCCCGGACGGTTTTGGGGACTGAGCCTCGACGCCGCGCTACTGGCGCCCGATCGCGAGCCCGTCGACAGCGGTCGGCTCGAGCTCCGTTTGGCGGAGGCTGGCCTTGGCTTGTGCCCACTTCAGGGCATCAGCGAAGCAGTCTGGTGGAGCGCGTGCGGCAAAGTGGCTCTGGCTCGGCTGCAGGTGCGCAGCGTGGGGCTCGACGGCGCTCGTTCCAAGACCGAGTGGCTCGCCATGCCTGGGTTGAGCGTCGCCGGCGCGTGGCTGCCCCGGGGCTGGCTGTTCGTTGGCGCGGGGCTGGAAGGCTCTTTTCCAGTCTCGGCCGATCGCTACCTGTATCGGGACGTGCTCGGAACGTCGCATTTGGCCTTCCAAATGAGCTCGTTCGCGTTGACGGCCCGACTGGGCGTAGGTCTCATCGTTCGTTGAGCACTCCCCAAGCATGCGCACGGCTCAGAAAAGCGACGGGCTAGGGCCATTTCGTCCTGTGGACGAATCGCCAACTTTGGCCGCGCCGGCGACAGCGCCGTTCGTTCCTTCGTTTCCGGAGATTTTTCAGCAGCACGCCCAATTTCTTTGGCGAACCCTGATGAACCTCGGGGTGCCCGCGCACGAAGCCCAAGACCTGTGCCAGGAAGTCATGCTCACCGTTCACCGCAAGCTGCCCGAGTTCGACGGCCAATCTCTGCGTGGTTGGCTGTACGGCATCTGCGTCCGCATGGCGTCGGACTACCGACGCAGCGCGCGCGTGCGGCGCGAAATCGTCAGTGACACCCCGCCTGACCAGAGCGTCGAGGCGTCGCAGGGCGACGAGCTGGACCAAAAGCGCCGCCTCAGCCGGCTGCTGGCCGCGCTCGACCAGCTCGACGAGGGCAAACGCGCGGCTTTCGTGCTGCATGAAATCGAAGAGCTGACCTTGGCGGAGGTTGCCGAGGCTTTGCAGACCCCGCTTCAGACCGTCTATTCGCGCATCCGGTCGGCGCACGCGCTCATTCAGCGCGCGTTCGACGAGCCTGCGCCGTCGCTGTCCAGCAAGGGAGGCATCCTTGAAGCCGGTTGATTCGACGCCGGAGTTGTTGCGCCTGCGCGACGCTGCGAGCCCCGCGCTCACTTCGGCGTTGCACGACCTTACGACGCGCGGCCCCGACGCTTCGGAGCTGGCATCGCTGGCAACGCGTCTGTCACTGCAGGGCGTTTCGATGACGCTGCCGCACCACGCCGCCTCGCCCCCCGTCGGGGCCGCCCACCACCTAAGCTGGCCGTTGGCTGCGACCGGGACGGCAGCGGCAGTTGGGTTGGCCGCTTGGTTGCTTTGGCCAAGCCCGCCGGCCTCGCACGTACCGGTCGCGCCTCCGGCCCCCGCTGCGGCGTCGCCCGTCGGCCAAGCCCAAAGCGCGTCGAAGCGGGCGGAAATCCGAGGCGGCGCCCACCTAGCTGGCCTTCCCGAAACCCCGCCCGCCGCCGCCGTCCCGCCGAGCACGCCGGGCGCGCCACTGCCGACCGCTCCGGGTTTGGAGCCGCTACCTGCTTCGGCTCGCTCCGGAACGGACGAAGGTGGAACGGCGCGAGCGGTGGTCGGCCAAGCCGAGCCAGAAGCCGACACCGCCCCGCGGCGCGAACCAACCGTGCCTCGCAAGTCCGGTCAATTGGCGCAGCCGTCCCCGAACGAAGGCGAAAGCCGCCCGGGAGCGGCCTCCGTTCCCAGCGAGCTCGAGTTGTTGCGCGCGGCGCGCCTGGCGCTGAAGAGCTCCCCGACCGAAGCGCTGCGATTGGCCGAGGAGCACCGCCGCGACTACCCGTCGGGAAAGTTGACGCAAGAGCGCGAGCTCATCGCGATCTCGGCGTTGGTGGCGCTCGGGCGTCGCACCTCCGCGCTCTCACGCGCCTCCAGCTTCGAACGAGCGTTCCCGACGTCGCCCTACCGCAAGCAGATCGGTGAGCTACTGCAGTGAGCCGGCGGCTGTTCGGCGCTTGCTTGTTGGGCATGTCCTGCGTGTCCGCGGCCTTCTTTGGCTGCGGCGGCAAAGACGTAGACATGGGGCAGGCCACTGCCAGCGGCGCAAGCCACGCGGGCGGTGGGCCCGCCGGAGGTGGCAGCCTGGCGCTCGGCGGCAACGGCAACGGTCAGACTGGTCCCTGCGGCACGTCGCCCTGTGCCGATCACACCGGCGAGCAAACCTTCTTCGAAAGCGACGCCCCCGCCGACGCCGCCACCACCTTCGCCGGCGCAACCCCGCACGAAGCCGGTAGCGACGCCGAGCGCGACCCGGCCATCGTCTATCCGTCGCACGAGACGATGTTCCCCCTCAACGTGTCGCACATTCGCCACGATTGGTCCGCGGGCGCCAACAATCTGTTCGAGCTGCGGTTCGTCGGTCCCAACACGACCGTGACCGTGTACACGGCGTCGCTGTCGTGGACGCCGAGCGACGAAGAATGGGACTGGATCGCCGAATCGAACCGCGGCGCTTCCGTCGAGCTGAGCGTTTCAGGGCTGAACAGCGCAGACCCTGTCGATGCCTGGACTTCGGCACCCATCACGCTGCTGTTCAGCGACGCGGCGGTCGAAGGCGCCATCTTTTACTGGTCGACGGGCACGAAGGGCATCATGCGCGCCACCGTGTCGCAGCCGCTGCCCGAGAAATTCTACACGGATCCAACCGCCGCCGACGCCGAGCAATGCGTCGCCTGCCACACCTTGTCGCGCGACGGGAAGCGGTTGGCCGTCGGCTACAACGGCGAGACGTTGCGCGAAGTGTCGGTGCCGGCGCGCGAGGTCATCGTACCTGCCGGCGCCACCACCGACCCTACGCCGATGCCGATGCCGGAGATGATGCCCAAGCCGGGCATGATGCCCAAGCCCCCCAAGGACGAAGCGATGGGCGGTGGCATGGCGTCGGCTTGGACGACCTTTTCGCCGGACGCCAAGCTGCTGCTCGTCGCCGCCAACGGCACGCTCACGCTCATCGACTCCGACAGCGGAGCGCCGGTCGGCGACAATGCGGGTGTCGTCGCCACCCCTGCCGGTAGCGTCGCGACTCACCCGGATTGGGCAGCCGTGGGCGATCGCGTGGCCATCACCCTGGGCACCAAGGGCGGCAACAAAGAGGTCGAAGGCGGCTCGATTGCGCTGTTGCGCTACGACGCCGGCGTCTGGGGCGCGGCGGAGATCTTGGTAGAGAGCACCGGCGCCACCGATAACAACTTCTTCCCGGTCTGGAGCCCGGACAGCAAATACATCGCCTACGTTCACGCGACGGGCAGCTCGCGCGACGCCAAATCGGCCGAGCTGCGGCTAATTCGCGTCGATGACGGCCAAATCACGCCGCTTTTGCGCGTGAACCAGCGCGTCAACAACGTGGATGGCGTGCTGGATCTGGGCAACTCCATGCCCACCTGGGCGCCGTCCACCAAGCCCGGCATCTTCTGGATCGCGTTCTCCAGCTTGCGTGAGTACGCCACCGTACGGCCGCGCGACGACAAGCAGGACCAGATTTGGATCGCGGCCATCGACCCGACCCAGGCCGATCCGAGCTACGCCGGCTTCTGGGCCCCTTTCCAGAACATTGCCGACGGCAACCACCGCGCTTTCTGGACCCACACCTCGGAAGACACCCAGTGCCGCTGCGTCGACATTTGCGGTGACTCGCTGGACAACGACTGCAACGGCACCGCCGACGAAGCGGGCTGCAGCCAATGCCAAGCCGAAGAAATCTGTGGGGACGGCATCGACAACGATTGCGACTGCGTCGTCGACGACTGCAACTTGGAAATCTGCGACGACGGCATCGACAACGACGGCGACGGCAACATCGACCAAAACGACGCCTACTGTCAGAAGCCCAAGTAGCGGCTAGTCCAGCGCGTCGAGCACCGCTTCGAGCTCGGCCCGCGTGCACGCGCCCTTCGATACCCAGCGCACCACCCCCGCCCGATCGAGCACGAAGGTGGCAGGCAACGCCGCCACGCGATAACGGCCCGAGAGCACGTGCCCACGGTCGTGTACGACCGGAAAGCTCAGCCGAAGTTGTTGCACCACGCGCAGGCTGATCTCCGGCTCCGCATCCTCCGCAATACCGACCACGGCAATGTCGGGGCGGCTCTGTCGCAGCTCTTCGAGCTCGGGCAGCTCGCGCAGGCAGGGCTGACAAAACTCGGCAAAGAAGTCCACGACCACGAGCCGTCCTCGAAAGTCGGCCAACGAAATCGACGCCGCTCGTTGGCTCCCCGTGCCCGGCACCAGCGCTTCGCGGTGAAGCTCGGGGGCCCCGGTAGTCAAAAGCGGGCTCGGCGCGCTCGACGGCGCCGACGGCGCGTGCGCGGCGCAGCTCGCCAGGGCCGCGCTGCCGAAAACCAGCGCAAAGAGCGCACTCAAAACAACCCTTCGCATGGATCCGGGAGCAAGTTAGCATGCAAGGTCATGCCTTCACTCGGTTCGAGGCGAACGGGCGTGCGCGCAGCCGCCGCAACGGCGCTGCTGGTCCTGCCGGGCGCGCTCGGCTGCGCTCGCGGGGTAATCCCGAGTAGCGAAACCTCCCTCATCCCCAGCGCTCCCAACGAGGGCGCACGTTGTCAGCTGGCCGCCAATCAGGACAACCCGCTCGTCACCGAGTGGCCCGCCTCCGAAAAGGCCAATTTGGAAGCCCGGCTGAGCGAAGGCGCAGTCGTCGTGGCCTATTCGGGCTGTTCGCTGCGAATGCTGCCTGCGTGTCGCGCCGCCGGACGCTACAGCTGGCGTCGCACCACCGCCGCCACCGACGTGATCGAAATCCACGACGCCGACGAGCTGTATGCGAAGTTGCCGCTCGGCGCCGTCTCGCTGGAAGGCGAGCTTCAGCAGCGCGGCCGCCTGGCGGTGCAGACCACGGTTTCGGGGCAGATGCAGCTGAGCGGCTTCGAAGCGAGCGCGCTCGGGAAGGACGAGGGCTGTCAGGGTGCGACCCACGTGCTCCGCGCGCTATCGGTCGGAGCCTTCAAGCTGCGCGCTGGCGGCGCCCGCAGCGGTCAAGGCAAGGTCGACGTGCAGGCCATCGGCACCGCCAGCGGGCAAAGCTCGCACGACGAATCGGTGCTGCGCGAGGCTGGGCTACCGGAGCGGTGCGACGCGGCTTCCGCCGAAGCGCCCGATCAGGCCTGCGCCTCGCCGATCCAGCTGTTCTTGCAGCCGCTGCCGAACGACATCGTCGACCGCGGCCCGCTCGGCACGGTCAAGGTTCGCTTTTGGCCCGTCGATCCCGCGCAAGATTGGAAAGTGGTGGTCGGAGATCGCGAGGTTTGTAAAACACCGTGCGAGCGCTGGGTCGATCCAGCCATGCCCTACACGCTCAAGTACGACCCGGGATTTTGGCACCGCAACGAGCTCGTCGAGCTGCCCGACCTTCGAAAGTATGCGCAGCTCGAGCGCATGGATGTCAGGGTCGTTCCTCGCGCCACCGGCGAGTTCGTGGTCGGCGTCGTCGCGACGTCGCTGGGCGGCATGGCCGCCGCCACTGGTGTCGTGCTGACGGCGGTGGGCTGCGGGAAAGGCGGCGCGTTGTGCACGGCGGGGCTGATCAACCTACCCATCGGCGCCGCCGTCACCGCCGGCGGCGTTTGGATGATCGTCGACAGCGCAGGCCAAATCAACGTGACCCCGGCGGGCCAGGCCCCGAGCTTACCGGCTTCGCCGTGAAGGGCGCTCGCGGCCCGAGCGGCGCCCCCCCACGAGCCTCCTGCTAAATCATCCGCGCAAATTGGCCGGGTGCAGCGCGACCCGTACAAGGAACGGGGCGTGTACCCCATGTCCCGAGGCGAGAAGCCACATTCTTGGCCGTAGAAGCAGGCTCGGCTGCTGACTTTCGAGTCTTGTGTCCGGACATAAATCCGATGCAAGCTTGGCAACTAAACACCCAACGGCGCTCGCCGTTGAGGCAGGGGACGCGCTTTGGCCATCATGCACAAGCCACTGACCGACTGGAGCGGAGTCATCCGCGTTCTGGTCGTCGACGATGATCAGGTGCTGGTGCGCTCGCTGCAACGGGTGCTCTCCCTCCAGGGCTTCGAGGTCGAAGCCGCGTTCGACGGCCGCAGCGCGCTCGAGCGCCTGCAAATCGACGAATACGACGTGATGCTGCTCGATTTGCGCATGGGCAGCATGGATGGAATGGAGCTCTACGGCCTCGTTCCACCGGGGCGGCTACCCGCCACCATCCTACACTCGGCACACGTAGACCTACGCACCGCCGTGGCGGCGACCCGCGCCGGCGTGCACGACGTGATGCAAAAGCCGGTGCCCGAAGAGCACCTCGCCGCGCGCATTCGCGAGCTGGCGGCCGAGCGCCGCACCAACCGCCACTTGGCGATGGAAGCGCCCACCGCGGGCCTGGATCCAGCCGCGCTGGATCGGCTCGTTGGCAATAGCCCGAACGCGGCCGAGCTGCGCGAGCAGATCCGACGCGTAGCAGAGTTTCGCGACGTGCCGGTGTTGATTCAAGGCGCGACCGGCACCGGTAAAGAGTTGGTGGCGCAGGCCGTCCACGCCCTGACCTGTCCCAGCGAGCCGTTCGTGAGCCTCAACTGCGCGGCGGTACCGGAGCAGCTGTTCGAGAGCGAGCTGTTCGGGCACGAGGCAGGCGCGTTCACCAGCGCTCGCTCGCCGCGCGTGGGCCTGTTCGAAGAGGCCGGCCGCGGCACGCTTTTCCTCGATGAAATAGGGGAAATGCCGCTGAGCTTGCAGGCCAAGCTGCTGCGCGTCTTGGAGATTCGGCAGTTTCGGCGCGTCGGCGGCACGCGCACGCGCGTGTTCTCGGCGCGCGTCGTCAGCGCCACCAACCGCACTCTCAATTCGTCGCTCGGTGGCACCTTGCGCCCTGATCTCTTCTTTCGCCTAGCCGGCTATGCGATCCGTACTCCGCCGCTCGTCGATCGCTTGGCGGATCTGCCCGCCCTCGCGCAACACTTCATTCACGACTTTGCCCAGCGCCACGGTGTCATGGGCGTCTCGTTCAGTGAAGATGCGCTGCAGGCCTTGCTCGCGCACTCGTGGCCCGGCAATATCCGTGAGCTCAGGGCCGTGGTCGAGAACGCCGCCATGTACACGCGCAGCGGCCTCATTGGACGCAGCCACGTGGAAAAGGCGCTGCAAGCACGCTGCGGGGAGCCCGACTCGTGGCAAGGCGCTGCCGCCGCGCCGGTCGAGAGCTCCGACCCGGCCGCCCCCGCCGCGCTCGACGACGAGGCGCCCACCCAAGTATCGGGCGTGATGAGGGCCGTCCTGCCACGGCCCGTCGCCGAGGAAGCCGGCGGCCCGCGCCGCGCGCCCTCGCTGCCCGATCTGCAGCGCGACATGATCTTGAGGGCGTTCGAAGAGTCGCAGCAAAATCTATCGAAAGCGGCGCTAGATCTGGGAATTCCCCGCTCCACCCTGCGCGCCCGGCTGAGACGCTACGGCGTGCGTTGAGCGGGCACCGGCCGGTGGGCGGCGACGAAGTGCTCGAGCTCGATGCGAGCCATGACCAAGTTCGTCTCCTCCGGCGCAAACACCAACAACGCGAAGGCGCTCGCCCCCAACGGGCGGATCACGTCGCAGCGTGAGCTGGTGGAGAGCACCAGCTCCTCCACCCCCTCCGCTTCGCTGCACAGCTTCAACATGGCTGCTTGTTGCAGCAGCACCTGGGACGCCATTTGCGCCAGCTCTCCCAGTGGAAAATCGGGACACGCCGCCGAGTGCAGCAAACGACCGGTCGCGGTATCCACGAGCGCCAGGGCCCGCGCGCCGCTGGGCAGAGCGAGGTCGGCGTCGAGAGGGCGAGCCGTCTCGGACCGCAGCGGCCATTGGCTAACCGAGCCGGCGGGCCGCCAGGTCCGTCGAGGTGGCAGCACCGAGTCCGGCGCGTCGTTGGACGTCCCGCGCGCTTGCTCGTCCTGGACGCGCATGGCCTCCATCAAGATGAAGCCGAGCGGCGCCTGGATAGTCGACGGACCCAGCTCGATGCGCCGAGAGATGGCGATGCTCGGGCACGACCAGGCGATGATGGCGATGGCCGCGTCTTGACCGTGCAGCTCACCGGTACGCGCCGCCACCAACACCCCCTTTTGCACCACCAATACGCCATTTTTGTCGTCGCAGGTGATGGTCAGGCTGCAGGTCTTCCGCTCCATTTCCAATAGCTGCAGAAACGAGGCCAAGCTGACGTTTTGCACATGGCCCCGCACCGACTGGTTGATGGCTTCGCCCAGCCGCCCCAGCACCGCGCGCGCGTCGAGCGGCTTGGCAAAACATTCGATACCCCCGAGGCTCCGCAGCTTGGCCGCAGCGTCCACGGTGTCGAAGCCGGACATGGTGAACACCGGCACGTCCGGCGCGGTGTTGTTCATCCACGCTATCAGCGCGAAGCCATCCATCTCCGGCATCTGCAGATCCGTCAGCACGAGATCGACCGGGCGCTCGCCCATCAACGACGTCGCCTCGACGCCATTGTGGGCGGTCAAGATGGTGAGGTCGGGGCGCAGCTTGGAGAAGACCCGCGCCATGCCGCGCGCTTGCTCGACGTCGTCTTCGACGATCAACAGGCGGGTCATGTCGAGCTCGTCTCTTGGCGGACGCCCAGCGCCATCACGCCGCTGGTGCGCGGCGCACGCTGAGCCATGCGGCTCATCAGCCGCGCCGCCGCCGGGCGCGACGCGCACAAGCCCACGTACTCGACCTCGTTGCTGCGCCAGGTGACGAGCGTCGCGCGGTCGCCCAGCGCAGCGCGCGCGGCGAACACGTCCGGATCGAACGTCCGCGCCACGTCGAACAACCCCGACACCCAGGTGCAGGCCTGCAACAGATCGGTTACCGCAAGTCCACACGCCGAGTCGACGGCGATGACCAAAGGTCCGGAGCTTCGGCTGCTGCGCACGAAGGCGGCCCCAACGCTATCTTGAACCAACGTGCCGTCCAGCTCGCTCTGCGCCGCGGCGGCCCGCGCCGGGTCATCGCGAGCGCCCAGCATGGCCAACACCTCGCAAGACGAGAACGCGAACTTCGGGTCGTAGCCCGTCTTGCTGTGGTTGACGAAGCGCTCCACCGAAGCGCCGTTTTGCGCCAAAGACACGATGGCTTCGCCGTTGTGCTTGAACAGCGCCGCCCGCAAGCCGGCCTCCGAGACCACACCGCTTGCCACCAGCGCTTCGCCGATGGGCGTGCCGGTTTGCTTGCAAGCGCGGTACAGCTCCTCCACCGCTTCCCGCGTGAGCGGAGGAGTGGTCTGGCGCCGCAAGATTTCCGTCAGGCGCAGGCGCATACCGCGCGAGACGGCCCAGCAAATCTTCTTCGACTCTACCAGGATCATCCCCTCGTCCCCGAAGTGGAGCGCGCCGGTGGCCCCGCGCGGCAAATCGTCGATCAATTCCAGCAGCCGAAGCACACCCGAGATCAACCCCGGATTGGCCGGGATGCTGGACAGCATGCGACTCGAAGGCGCGCCCTCGGCAGCGTTCATTCTTCCCTCTCCAGCGCCGCGACTTGCGCATGCACCTGCGACAAGACCAGCCCGATGGCGTTGGCCGCCCCGCTCACGGCCAAAAGTGCCACTCCGCGGTGATTGCGCAAAGGCTGGATGACGTGGACATGCTGCTCGGACAGCAGCAGCAGCTCGCCGAAAGGATGATCTCCGGGCTCGGCCTCCAGCTGGGCGGCGATGCGTTCCAGCCAGCCGGCGTCGACGGTGCCGAAGACCTCCGGCAGCGTGGCGGCCAGGTTCTCGATTTGCGGGTTGGGGCCAGCGGAGCTGGGCGGCCCGAGCAGCACTCCGGTGCGCATGCAGCCCACCGCCCAAGTGATGTCGGATGCGCCCGCATCGTCGGCCCTCTTGACCACCGCGCCCTGAGCCACCAATTTCATGTGATTTCCTCGATGCCAGGCAGAGAGAGAGAGAAACAAGTACCGGTGTCGTCGTCCGCGAGCTCGAGCGTTCCCTCCAGGCTCTCGGCGGCTTGGCGCGCGATGGCCAAACCCAAGCCGAGGCTGCCCTGCTTGGTGGTGAAGAACGGCTCGAACACGAAGCGCCGATGCAGCGCCGAAATTCCAGGCCCGTCGTCCCACACGCGGATACAGACGCGCGGCCCCGTCGCCAATGGCATGGTGGGCGGTGGCAACGCCGGAAACGCGGTCACGATCACGCAGCGCGGCGTGGGCGAGGCTTCGACGGCGTTGCGCAGCAGCGCCACGAAAATCTGCTCGATCACGATGGGATTGCCCCGCACCTGCTCCGCGCGCGGCGCCAGATCCACGCGCAGGCGGTGGGCGCGCTCGCCGTACTGACCGCGCAGCGATGCCATGGCTCGATTCAGCACATCGCGCAGCGGCACGGGGGTGCACACGCTGGGCCCCAAGCGTGCGTAGTCCAGCAGCGAATCCAGGGTTTGCTGCAGGCTGGCGCTGGCCCGCGCGATATCACCCATGGTTTCGGCCAACACCGCCGGCTCGGCGCGGTTGACGCTGACGTTCAGAAACTCGGCGCTGTACACCATGCTGGCCACCGAGCTTCGGATATCCCGCGCGATACTGGCGACCAGGTGCTCGGTCATGTCCACGCGCTGCCGGTGCAAGAGCTCGGACAGCGCCACCCGCTTCGACGAGACCTCACGCATCAAGAGCACGTAGGCTCCCGGTCCGCCCGCGTAGCGCGTGCAGCCCAAGAGCTCGTGCGGCGCGACCGGCGAGCGCCACTCCACCGCTTCACCGGTGGCCGTGCGCTCCAGCAGGCCCCACAGCTCGGCCGGCAGCGCGGCCGGCAGCTGCTCGGTGTGGGATACGCGCTGCAGCAGGCCGCGGGCAGAGCGCGACGCCGCGTGCACCAAGCCCGTGAGTGAGCACAAGGCGATTGGCGCCTCCAACGTCGCGATGTCCAGGTAGGACACGACGGAGACGTCGGCCTCGGCCCTGCTCGGTTGACCCATCGCGCTCGGTTTAGCAAGACGCGCACCACGACGCGCCAGCGGCCGACGCCGACAATTCGCGGGTACGGCTCGGGGTGGCCGATTCGACCATGGCCAATCTCGACGGCGCGACGGCCTGGAAGCGACCGCGGCTGGCCAAATTGGACATGCGACATCGGAGCCTCCGCCAACAAGGCGGACATCTCGGGTTGGCCCGTGCGTTGCAAAGACCCCATTCGCTCTCGCTCAGGGAAACACGCGGCCACTCGGGTCGTCGTCGAGCAAGAGCGCCAATCTCGCAAGGAGGAAACCCGTGTCAAATATCAAAGAGTCGCTCGCCAAGATCATGAACCTCGATGGCGCGCTCGGTACGTGCATCGTCGACAGCAACAGCGGCATGATGCTCGGGTCCGACGGTGGCGCTGGCCCGATCAATCTAGAGGTCGCGGCGGCCGGCAACACGGAGGTCGTTCGCGCGAAGCGCAAGACCATGAAGGCGCTGAACCTCAAGGACACCATCGAGGACATCCTGATCACGCTGCACGGGCAGTATCATTTAATTCGACCGCTGAGCAGCAACGACGCCCTGTTCATCTATCTGGTGCTGGACAAGACCCGCGGCAATTTGGCGATGGCCAGGCATCAGCTGGCCGCGGTCGAAAAAGAGATGACGATCTGAACCCCAAGGAAGAAGCACAAAAAATGGCCACCGAAAAGCAACTAACCGAAGTCCTCGAAAAGATCTCCGCCGACGCCAACGGCTTCATCGCCGCGTCGCTCGTCGACCTCGACTCAGGCATGACCCTCGCTATCAAGGCGTCGCGAACCGATTTCGATCTGACCGCGGCCAGCGCGTACAACAGCGAGCTGGTGAAGCAGAAGCTCAAGATCATGAAGACGCTGGGCCTGACCGGCACCATCGAGGACATGCTGATCACGCTGAGCGATCAAATTCACTTGGTGAAGCTGGTAGGACCGAACACGTTCTTGTACCTGGCCGTGGACAAGAAGCTGTCGAACATCGCGCTGGTCCGCTCGGCGGTGAACAAGCACGCCAACGCCTTGATGTGAGCTCGACTCGAGTTTGACGCGGCCACTGGGGACTTTCGCCCGCGCGCTTTCGACGTGACGACGAAGCCGTCGGACGCGCGCGGTTCCCTTTCTCGGCAGAGGTGTCTCGATGGCAGTGATCGACGAAACGAGGGGGGTGCTCGTCGTACGAATCGTGTACGACGGCCCCGCCTTGTCGGGCAAAACCACCAGCCTAAAAGCGCTCGCGCGCGGCGTGTCGAGCCAAGTCACGACGCCCGCGGAAACGGCGGGCCGCACGTTGTTCTTCGATTGGGTCGACTACGTGGGCGGCCTGTTCGACGGCCGGCAGATCCGCTGCCAAATCGTGGGCGTGCCGGGCCAGCGAGAGCTGGCGGAGCGTCGACGTCTGCTGGTCGAGACCGCCGACGCGGTGGTGCTGGTGCTCGACACGCGCGAGGACGAGTGGGAATTCTCGCTCGATTGGGTCAAGCAGACGGTGCCCTATTGTCGCGGCAAAGAGCCGCCGGTGGGGCTAGTGCTGCAAGCCAACAAGCGCGACGCCGCCGACGCGGTTCCGCAGCCGCGCATGCGCGAAGATTTGAACCGCATCGCGCCGGTAGCGCTGGTGCCCTCGACGGCCACCAGCGGTGACGGCATCCGCGAAGCGTTCGTGCTGGCGGTGCGGCTGGCTTTGGATCGCGTGCGCGCTCTGGCCGGCAGCGGCCAGCTGGCTCGCGGCAAACCGGACGACGACACCCCCGAAGAGCTGCTAACGCGGCTGAAAACGGCAGAAAACCAAGGTGGCCGGCCCCTCGGCGAGAGCTTCGCCCAATCGGTCGTCCAAGCCCTCACGCTCGAGCAAGAGACGGAGACGTGGCCGACCAACGGCGCATCGGCGCAGGTCATCGAGCCCCACGAAGAAGCCGAGTTCGTGCCCGACCCGATGATGCCCGGCGGCATGATCTGGCCGCCGGTCGATGGCCGGGCGTTGCTCCACGAGGTAGCCGCCCTCGACATCCGACCGACGCGCAGCGGGCGGGCCGACTGGTGCGGGTCCGGCTCTGGCTTCCGCTTTCACTCGAGCGGCGCCGCCGTGTTCTCGGACTTGCAAAGCGCCCGCAACGAGCTGATCGAGTGGGCTCGCCTGCACGCGGCCAACACCGCCCACTTGTCGGCAGGCCGCGCCGTCATTTTGGCCGAGGCCGGCGGCGGCCGCCGTCGGCTGTGGCAGATCGTGCGCGCGGAGGCCACCCTGCGGGAAAGGCTGGCGACGGCGTTGCCCCTGCTGGAGCCGGCCCAACTGGCGGCCGAGCTGCTCAGCGTGGCGTCACAGCTGGCCAGCGCACGCGAGTTCTTTGCCAGCACCACCGTGACGCTGCCCTGCACGCTGTGGACGATCGGCGCCAACCTGTCCAATCGTCCGACGTTCGTGGGGCTGATGCCGAACCGCGACCACCAGGCACCGGCCGAGCCCAGCGGTCGCGAGCTGCTGCGGCGCGAGCTTTCGCCGCAGCTGCGCGAGCTGCGCCGCGCGCGAGTGGACTACGCGGAGGTGGTCGCGCGGGTGACCACGCTGGCGGAGCGGGCTGGTCCGGAAACGCCCGCCACCTGGTTGTCGGAGATCATCGGCAGCACATGAGCCATGCCCGACTAGCTGGGAAGCGGCTTCGGGGGCGCAGCGCCCGAGTCGGGCGTCACGTAGCGGCCGTCGGCGATCTGCGCGGCGAGCGCAGCCATCGGCTCCGTTGGCGAGCGGAACGGCACGAAGAAGCTGAGCTCGGCGCCATCGCGAAAGATGCGGAGCTCGAAGCCATCGCTGCGCAGCTTGCGCCCCTCGAGGTATTCGACGATGGACGGCGTCGGGATGCCGTTCACGGCCAGCACGATGTCGCCGTAGCGCACGCCGGCTTCGGCGGCCGTGCTGCCGGGCAGACACCCCCAAACCGGAACACCCTGCACCGCCGCCGCGATCTCCTCGAGCTGCTTTCTTGGCATCATGACGTCTGTTTTCTCCTGACCTACGAACGGGATTGTTTCAAGGCCCGTGCCAAGCGCCGTTCGCCGATTTCCTCAATCATTTCCCGCACCACTCGCAAATTCTGCGTCCGGTTCGTCTTGGTTCGAGACCACCGGTCGAGACTGCCGCCCAGAAGCGAGACGACGCATGGCGTCTAACGCAGCGTCCCTCGACGAAGCAGGTCCGAAGCTCGAACCGCACGAGCTACCCGAGCTGTTCGCCGCGCGCGGGTTCGCGTTGAACGGCACGCTGGAGGAAATGCTGGGCGAGCATTTCTCGCACCGCACGCCGAGGCGCGGCTGCGGGTTCACTCAGGCTTCCCGGCACCTGGCGGTGCTGGTGAATCAACCGCGCAGCCAAAGCCACGAGACGCTGAGCAAGCTATTTCCGGAGTGGGCCAGGACCCATCCCGAGGGTGAACCCGCGTTGCTGCTGCAGCGTGCATTGCGCGCGCTCCCGGCGCAGCTGGAACGCGAAGAGAGCCGCCTGCTAGCGACGCTGATCGCCGATCTGGCGCTGCCTGCGGCGGCGGCCCCCGAGACCGAAGAGCTGCCACCCCATTTCGAGCCGTTGAAGGTCGGCACCTGTCCCCTGGCCGAGAAGTACTTTCTCGAAGTCAGCGACGGCTTCGTCAGGCGCAAGGGCCGCGTCAACGTGCTGGTTTCGGAAACGGGCCGGCCGCTTTTGCTCGAAAAGCTCAACCTGGGGGACGACCATTCGTGCGTGAACGTCGCCGAGCTGCTGCTCAATGGGGTGCGGCTACCACCCGGCTGCCTGTTCGCCGCTCACTACGAAGACCCGCTTCCTCTGCGACCCAACCGCGTTTTGCCGGGCAGCGTCATCCCTGTCCGCCGTTGCCGGGGCTTTCGATTCTTGCGGCTCACGACCTTGGCGGTGTCGCCGGCGAACCGCGCGCGCGCGTTCACGAGTCACTTCCAGTCGCAGGTCGAGGCCGGCTTGTTCGCGCCGGGCGAAGCCACCATCCAACAACTGCAGCGAGTCGCCGAGGAACAACTGTGACCGCCATGGCCCCTCTGCGTCCGCAACCGGCCACGCTGAAGGTGCTGTACTCGGCCGAGATGGTCTCCGACTCGGGCGTGCCCGCGTCGCCCAGCGATCGCAAGCCGCGGGCCGTCGCCGAGGCGCTACGCGAGGCGGGCTGGCCAATCCAGCTGGTTGCACCGAAGCCCACCTCCGTGAGGGACGTCTGCAGAGCCCACGACCCGCGCTTCGTCGACGATGTGCTGCACCTCCGCCAGCGCAACGGCTTCGGCTCGTTCTCGGAGTCCGTCGCAAGATCGGTGCTCTACACCTGCGGCGCGTGTCACGACTCGGCCCGAGTGGCGCTGCAGGACGGCATCAGCGCGTCGTTGACCTCGGGCTTCCATCACGCCGGGCCCAGCGCCGGCCGCGGGTTTTGCACATTCAACGGCCTGATGGTGTCCGCTTTGCAACTGCTCGACGAGGCCTTGGCCCGGAAAATCGCCATCGTCGACTGCGACTACCACTACGGCGACGGCACCCAGGCCATCATCGACGCCGGACGGCTCACCGAAAAGATTCTTCACTTGAGCTTCGGCGAGCTGTACCGCCGGCCCGACCAGGCCGAGGCCTACTTGGCAGGCGTGCTCGGCCTGCGCGCGCGCTTCGAAGCTTTCGCGCCTGACCTCATTTTCTACCAAGCCGGCGCGGACGTGCACGTGGACGATCCCTTCGGCGGCTTACTCACGACCGAGCAGATGCGTGCGCGCGATCGAGCCATCTTCTCGTTGGCGCGCGAGCTCTCGATTCCGCTCACTTGGAATCTGGCCGGCGGCTATCAAATCGAGAGCGACGGCTCGATTCCCCGCGTGATTCAGCTGCACCTGAACACCTTCGAAGAAGCGCTGCGCGCCTGGCAGCTGCTCTGAGCCGAGCGTCGAGTCAAAGGGAGCGGCAGAGGGCGTTCAAAAATAGAAATGAAGCTGAAGCCCGGCCTGCAACGTCAAGGCCGCCCGAAGACCGTGCCGCGTGGTGGGCGTCGCGACAGCCAGCGAGTCGATGGTCGCCGCGTCCGTCCTGGTGAAGGTGACGCTAGCAGCGTCGAGCGCGAGCCGCAGCGCTAGGCCTTCGATGACCTGGCGCTCCAAGGTCATGCCGGCTTGGAGCCCAACCGAGTACGACTGGCTCGGGGTGGTTTCGAGCGAGGCAATGGTCTCGCCCTCTCTCAGGTCGTCGCGCCAGACGTTCTGACGAGCCGCGACGGCAGCTCCGGCCACCGAAACCTCGACCACCCTATGCACGAGGGTGTGGCGTAGGCCGAGCAGCAGTGAAGCCGTGCCGCTGTACACCTTGATGCTCTGCCTTTGCAGCACGTCCTCGGGACCAAAGGGACGAAGCGAGACGTCCCGGCTGTCGTAGGCGGCCGCGACGTTGAAGGTAAGCCACGTGCTGGCGGCGACGCGGCGCTCGATGATCGCGGCGTAGGTTGGTACCGAGCCCAACTGCAGGGCGCTCAGACCCATCGGCAAAATGACTCCGGCCCCGATGTTCCAGTTGGGCCGGTCCTGCACTTGCGGCGCCGGAGGCGCGGGCCGTGGCGCCGAGGGTGGCGTGGGGCTCGGCGTCGCTGCCGCCCGGCGTTCGGCGTCGGCGGTGGCTTGTACGGCCGGCGCCGGAGGCGCTTCGTTTGGAAATTGCGCGGCCGGTGGCGGGGTCGCGACGGAAGGCGACGCCGGAGCTGGCGCTGTCGCGGCTGGCGCCGCCGGAGCTGGCGCTTCAGCCTGCGCCGCCGGAGCCTGCGCTTCGGCCCGCGACGCCGCCAGAGCCACGACCCCGACTAGTAGACCCGCCACCACACCCGACGGTACCTGCATCTCCCAGCCTGCCATGCGACGACGCTACTGCCCGAAACCCGAGCGCACAACCGCAGCCGCCTGCTACTTCTCGGCCCGACGGATCCGTCCTAAATCTTGCTCCCCCCAATACACCGACGTGGCGTCAATCGCGGTCACGAGCGGGTTCTGCTCACCTGTGACCATCAAGCCGAAAACCCGGACACCAGCTGCGAGCGAACACGCCAAAACCTGATAACGTCGCGCGCATGTTCGCGTTACTGGGTGTAACTCTGCTGCAGCCCGAGCAGGTCATCGCCGCCCGCGTGCCCGGCGGAGCGGGCGCGCTCGGCCAATGGTTGCAAGGCATCCAAACCGCCCTCGGTCGCTACTACGCCGAGCGCAGGGACGGTGGTTGTCGCTCGCTCACCTTGGGTATCGGTCCCGACGGCCCCATCAACTTCTGGCTCGCCGCCGAAAAAGAAGCGCTTCCGCTCGACGAGCAAGCGGAGGTTCGCGCGCTGGCCGCCGAGGTGCCGGCCCCGCAAGTGAACGGTGGCCCGGTCGTGCTGGCGATGGTGTTCTCCATCGGTGAAAGCGCGCCGCCCGAGGCGCAGCTCACGCTGCCCGACGCCTGGCGCGCGGTCGCTCAAAGCTCGGAGCAGCCGCTCAGCGTCGAGGAAATCGTGCTGCGGCTGCAGGCCACGAGCAACTGACGCACGTTCAACCGTCTTGGGACGGGGCCGCGTTCACGGGCTTTTGCGTCGCTTCCAGCTTGGCCAGATACGGCAAGTAGTGGCGCTCGTAGAAGCGCTCCTTACCATCGCGCCAGCTCTTCACGCCGCCCAGCAAGCGGTAACACCAGATGAAGACGAACGACAGGTCGAGCTGCCAAGGCAAGAAGCCGGCGCGCACGCTGGTCGGAAACAGGTGGTGGTTGTTGTGCCATTCACCCGCCACGAATCCGGGCCAAATCGCGTTGATGGCCAGGCTATTGCGATCGAAATCGATGCCGTCGCGCCGCTTGTCCTTGCCGCCCGCGTGTAGATCGTAGTTGTGCGCGCGAATGCCGATGGCCCACACCGCCGACCAGCCGAACAGCGCCGTGGCCAACGCGTGACCACCCAAGAGGTAGAAGGCGCCGTACCAGAAGGCCCAGTTGAGTAGGTAGTGCGCGATCAGCCGGGCGGGATGCGAAACCGAGCCCCAGCGCTGATATTGCCGATAGGAGTTCAGGCGCATGCCGGTGTGCTTCAGCAAGCCCGACACGCGCGCGTAGTCTTCGGCGGACAGCTCTTGGTTGATGCGTTGATGCAAATCACCCGCCAAAAAGCAGTACCACCAGCCCGCCCGCGCGTTGTACGGGTCGCCCGGTTGATCGGAGTAGGCGTGGTGCACGTGGTGGGACACGATGTACACCTCTTCGGGCACGATCTTCAGCGACAGGTTACGCACGATGAAGCGATAAAACCCGTTCCGAAACGTGAAGGCGTGGTGCGTGCCGTAGCGGTGCAAGTACACGGTGCCCTGGGTGCCAATCCAGATCATCGAGTAGGCAAATCCCGCCAACATCAGCTTCCAGCTGAAATACTTGGTCAGAAACACGACGCCGAACGGCATCAAGAGCAGCATGAAGCCCCACACCGTGACCGACAGCCACGCCTTGCGGTTGCTCCACAAGCTCATCCGGCTCAGCCATTCACGGCGAATCTCGTCCGTGCTCGGTACGTACAGCTCGCCGTCGCGCGCCCAGCCGTAGCTCGGCTCCTGTAGCGCGCGCTTGAGAAAGGGGATCGTCGCCATCTAGGACCGTGGTCTCGCTTTCGGAGGAGCCGCACCGATTGCAGCAGACCCAGGTCTCCTAGACGTTGCTCGGACCCTCGCACGACCCCGTCCGGCTTCCTAGCGCGAGCGCGCAGGGCCCATTATCGTCCTGAAAAGAGGCCCTTGTCGGCGCGGGCGCGGCGGAGGTGCGGCCCTTCGGCGACGCATCGTTGGCCCGCCGCGCGAGGAGCTGGGCAGCCGTCGGCCAAGCGAACCGAGCCCTCGTCAACCCGAAGAGTAGCGAATCCCACGCACCCCGAGGCGGCGCTCCAAACTATGCGAGACCGCGCGCATGATGCCGGGCGGGCTCAAACCAGCCGGCGTGAGCTCACCGTCGACGATGATCACGGGCACTCCGCGACGGCCAATGAGCCGCTCGATCTTGTCCCACGCGCCGGGCGTCGTGTCGGCGTCGATCTCCTGATAGCGGAGGCCGTTTTCGGTCAGAAACTGCTTGGCTTTGCGGCAAACGCCGCACCAGCTGGCCGAGTACATCACGATTGGCGTCGCGCTCAGCGCCGCGCGCAGCTCGGCTTCCGTGGGCGGCGGCTTGCTCGGCGCTGCGGGAGACTCGCTTGCCGCAGAAGCCGGCGGCTCTACCCGCGCGGGTTGCTCAGGCACGGGCTCGGCGAGCGGAATCGACTCGCCGGTAGCAGGGGCTGGTTCGTCCACCGGCGCGTCGACGAGCGCTGGCGTGGCGCTCGCAAGGGCCTCGCCGCGCGCTTCGAGAGCCGCGCGTCGAAGCGTCGAGGGCTCCTCCGCAATGGCCGGGCGCGCCACATCTGCGAGAGAGGTCACGATGCGGTAAGCCACCGCGCCGCCCGAGACGAGCAAGATGGCGAGCAAAAGACCGCCCAGCGCCCAGATTGGATAGGCGCGAGGCGGAGGCAAGCTTTCACTCCGACAGAGCGCACACTGACCATCCGGTCCGGCCGCGAGCGCGTGCCTGGCGCAACGCCGGCCTGGCCCCAGTGACGGTGGTGAACCTGACCCCATCCGTGAATCTTACTACATGGACGTGTGAAGGTGTGTGCGCCGCACCTCCAAACACCGACGCCGCGGCCACCGGCCGGGCTACCCACCGCGCCCAACCTCGAAGCAACTGTGCATTTTACTAGGCCGATCGCGGCTACCGACCACCTGGGCGCGTTGACCCAGTCTGAGAACTTGAGATACCTCTAAAAGTAACGCGCAGGCGGTGCCTTCAGGGGAACGGGGAGGGGCCGTTGAATAAGCCAGCGCGCAACGCCAAACGATGTCCGAACGAGCTCACATGATTCTGGGGAGGTACCAGCTGCTGGTCGCGGTCGCGCGCGGCGGCATGGGTCAAGTGTGGCTGGCGCGCCTGCGCGGCGCACGCGGCTTCAGCAAGCTCGTGGCCATCAAGACGCTCTTGCCCAACCAGCAAGACTTGGCCCGCCTCGAAGGCATGCTGGCGGAAGAGGCGCGCCTGGCTTCGTTGATTCAGCACGCCAACGTCGTGCACACCATGGAGCTCGGTGAGCACGAGGGCATGCTCTACCTCGTCATGGAGTGGGTGGACGGAGAGCCGCTCGGCTTTCTGCTCGACCGCGCCAAAGAACGTGGCGGCATGCCGCTCGGCATCGCGGTGGCGCTGGTCAGCCAAGTGCTGGCGGGACTGCACGCCGCCCACGAGCTGAGCGACGAGACGGGGCCGTTCGGTGTCGTGCACCGCGACGTGTCGCCGCACAACATTCTGGTGACGTACGACGGCGTCGCCAAGCTGCTCGACTTCGGCATCGCCAAGGCCACGCAGCAAACGTCGTCGAACACGGACACCGGCGAGATCAAGGGCAAGTTCTCGTACATGGCGCCCGAGCAGATCCTCGGGAACGACGTCGATCGCCGTTGCGACGTTTTCGCGGCCGGCATCGTGCTGTACCTGATGGCCACCGGCCGTCACCCGTTCAAGCACCACAACACGGCCGCCGTCATTCACGCCATCACCACCGACGAGCCCGTCGCGCCGCCCTCCACGCTGCTGGAGGACTTTCCCGCCGAGCTCGAGCGCGTGCTGCTGAAAGCCCTCGAAAAAGACGTGGAGAAGCGTTGGAGCAGCGCCGAAGAAATGCGCTTGGCCCTCGAGCAAGCCATGCCCGAAGCCTTCGGCGACGCGAGCCGGGCCGAGCTGCGCGCGTTCATGGAGCGCACCGTCGGCGATCGCAAGCTGGCGCGGCGCGAAGCGGTGCGGCGCGCACAGATCACCGCCGATGGCCACGACGTGGACACGGGCGCGCGTCAGGCGCTGCAAGGCAGCGCGCAAAGCGCCTCCTCGTTGCGCGCGATTTCCATCTCCCAGCCGGCGCCCGAGGACGTGGCCGAGCTCATCGTCAGTGAAGCCGTCAGCAATACGCAGATGGCCCCCACGCCCCGCAAGCGCCGAGCCAAGGCGCCCTGGATTGCCGCGACGCTCGGGGTCTTGTTCGCGCTCGGCGCCACGCTGCCGCGCGTTTTCACTCCTTCGCCGTCGACCAAAGCAGCGGCCGCTCCGGTCGGCGTCGAAGCCGGCTCACCCCTGCCATCGGCGGCCGCGCCCGCGCGGATGCCGGCGCCGGTCGACGCCACCTTGCCGGCCACGCCGACGCCCGAACCGACGGCGGTCACGGAAGCGCCGGAAGCCCCCAGGCAGGACGCCCCCCCGGCGCCCGCTCGCAAACCGGCCGCGCCAGCGCCCGCCAAAGCCGCGCGCACACCGGGCAAAGTCCCCAGCGCTAGCGCCAAGGCCAAGCCGAGCGGCAACGACGACCTGCTGGCGCCCGACTACGCGCGCTAGGGGGTGTCTCTAGAGCGAGCGGCTCAGCTCGGCAGGCGGCGACTGCCGATGTAGTTGACCAGGTTGGTGGGGATGGCCACCAGCGTGTAGAAGAACGAAATCACGCCCCACCAGCCGAGAAACAGGGTGATGAGCGTGTAGCTCCAGAACTTGCTGCTGATGCACTCCTTGCACAGGAGGCCGCTCAAGGTCTTGGGAAAGCGTACTACCAAGAGGCCGATGTTCTGCATCAGCGTGACCTGCTTGAGAGGGCGGTCCACACCGCAGAGCTGACAGGGCGCGCGCACGATATTGTCCATGATTCGATGTTCCTCCGCGTTTCCACCCGCCCCAAAACATGGGCAGTCTTCACAAACTAGCGAGCTTTCTTTCGCCCTACAAGACGTACACTGCGACTACTCCGATTTTTGGCGAACGGCCGAGCTCGACGAATGATCAAAGCCGTCATCTTCGATTGTGATGGAGTGCTGGTGGTTGACCACTGCTCTCATTTGTCAGCTGCCCGCCCGCTCAGCCTGGCTTCTGGCGAGGCTTTCGCGAGGACCGGAGCTGCGCTCCCGTGGGTACGTGAGCACCGGACCGGAGCGAAAACGAAACCAGAAGTCAGGATCAGCGGGCGTGGCCACCAGCTGAAATGAGACCAATGACGAGGTGCTGGTGGACAGTGTGGGTCTAGCGGGTGAGGTGCTGGCCGAATACCTGCGTGAGCTCGGGTTCGAGGTCACGCGCCACGAGGCTACACGCCGCTTTGGCAGCGGAAAGATGGCTGACTATGTGGCGCGCTTCGAACTCGAGATGGGCCGGCGCCCGCCGGAAGACTTCGAGCCGGCGAGATTACCCATGAGGGCGTGCGCACGCTGCGCCGGCTGAGTGAGCTGCACGATCATTTGACCTCGCCGTAGCGCGGGCCGAGCTCACACGTCGATCCGGACGATCACGTCGGCACGAATCTTCAGCGTGCCCAGCATGGCTCGGTAGGGCGTGATGCCGAAGTCCGGCTGGTGCAGAGTCAGCTCGAGCCGTTGCCGCCCGCCGACGACGTGCGTCTGCGCGGCGACGGGTCGAGTCACGCCGTGCAGGCTCAGCTGCCCCTCCAGATCGTAGCCGCCGTCGCCACGAGCCCGCACGGCCGTCGAGCGAAACACGACCTCGGGATAGCGCGTGCTGTGCAACACATCGTCGCGAATCTGCCCGGCGATCTTTTGCTTGTCGGCGGCGGAAAGGGCACTCGGGTTTTCGGCGCCGTCCTTCATCGGTGTGTCGACGGTGAGAGAGTTGGCGTCGAAGCTGGCGACGACCGAGCTCGTGGCGTCGTCCACGTCGATGGAAAAGCGCGCGACACGCAAGCGCAGGTCGTGCGCAACCGGTGAGAGCAGCCCTTCTTTGAAGGTGAAAATGAAGCACTGGGCGTCGTTCGAGTCGTGGCGAGGCATGGGGTAGGTTCCGGTTATTCGAGCCAACGTTCGGCGTAGTGCTCACGGTCGACCGGCCACGCCCGAAAGCGGCCAGGCAGGTACGGTACGGCGAGCAGGTTGTGCAGCGCGGTTGCGACGTCTTCCAAGCCCCACACGTCACTGCACAGCTCGGGCGCGCGCGCGCGCAGCGCTTCGCCCACCTTGGAGATCACGACGCCGGACAACGGCGGCACCAGGCAACCGAAGGTGAGCAGCACCCCCTGCAAGCGAAACAGCACCGACTGCGCGCCAACCTGATGCGCCGTGACCAGCACCGCGACGGGCTTGCCCAGCCACACCTCGCTCGTCTCGCTCGGCGTCAGCTCTTCGAACGCCTGCTGCAGCAGGCTGGAAAATCCACCCCAATAGGTGCCCGAGACGAAGACCAGCCGCTCCGCCCGCGCCAGCGCCGCGGACAGGTCGCCAGGCGCCGCATCGCGCAACACCAAGATTTCGTGCGCGACACCCTCAGCGGCCAACAGGTGGCGGCAATGCTCGGCCACGACCTGCGAGTTGCCTCGGCTGCCACCCAACCCTGCGTTGACGATCAGAACGCTCAAGAAAAGCCTCGTTTTTGCGCGGCCGCGCGCGACGCTTCGGCTTCCTCCGCCGCCGCGTCCTCCTCCAGCACACGCCAGCGCCGCTCCTCGCCTTCGAAGTCGTACACGACCTGACCGCGCGCATCCACGTCCAGCGTGACGGCGGTGGCGTGCTCGCGCGCCAATCGCGTCATCAGCGGCTCGACCTCGGGCTCCGGAAGCTGCAGCGCGCTGGCCACGTCGGCGGCGCTGATGGGACCGCGACGATGCTGCACGAACGCCCTGACTGCTTCCAGCTGTACGCCCTGGCGATGAGCGGTACCGCTGTTGCGCAGCCGGCGGCCCGAGATCAGCAAGGCCAAGCCCGCCAGCAGCGACACCGCGAAAGTCGGGATGGCGAAGGCCCAGCCGAACGAACGCGACGGCGCCAGCGACTGCAGCAAGAACCAAAGACCCGCCGAGGTAGCGAGGCCGAGCACCAGCACCGACGAGCCGACCAGTGACATCAACAGGCCGCCGACACGCGACGGCTGGCCCGCCAGCGAAACGTTCGGCGCCGAAAGCAGCGAGCGCGGGGCGCCACAAGCTGCGCAACGCGAGTCGATGCCCCGCAGCACGATCGGCGCACGTTGCCCACACTTGGGACACGGAGAGGAGAAGGGCGAACCCGTCACGGTTCACCCAGCCTATCGCCCTATTCGCTCGAGGGCGAAAGCGACGCCCCGACGCCCCCGCCGCACGGGATTCAGACGGCCCGGCGCCGGCGGCTACCGAGGCCAAAACCCGCCAGCAAACCGAGGATCACGAGGACCGCTGAGCCGCGGCCGCGACCGGGGACGCTGCAGCCGCAGCCCTTGGCGTCACCGGCGTCGTCGCCGCTACCGAGCAGGCGGGTGCCCCCTTGCGCGGCACCGCCACCGTTGGGGTCGAGCGAGCCGCCGGCTTTGCCACCCGAGCCCGGTATCGTGATCACGATATCTCCGCCGCCGCCGACGCCGCCGCTGGCGCTGGCCCCGCCGACGTTGGCGTTGGGGTCGGCCACGCAGGCACCCAGCTCGCACCGCTGGCCTTGCGGACACGTGGTGCCCGCGCAATCGTCGACGCAGTTGCCCATCGAGCAATGCGTCCCGGACATGCAGGTCTGGGTCTCACAGCCCGAGTCCACGCACACTTTCTTGTCGCTGCACACTTGTCCGCCTTCACACGAGGTGCAGGCGCAGCTGCTGCACACACCGAGCACGCAGCTGTAGCCGGCGTCGCAGGTGACGCCGGCGCACGGATCGACGCAGCCGCCGTTGCGGCAAACCTCGCCGTACGGACACGTCACGCCCATGCAGCCGTCGACGCAATTGCCGGCATGACAAACCTGGCCCACCGGGCAGTCCTTCTTGGCACACGCCGGCTCCACGCACACCCCGCGGTCGTTGCAAACCAGGTCGGAATCACAGCGAAATTCACCGGTGCCGCATTTGGGCACGCAGCGCCCGCGGTCGCAGACCTTGCCTGGGTCACACAGCCCGTCGCCATCGTCGACGCTGCCGTTGCAGTCGTCGTCGAGCGCGTTGCACTTTTCCGCGCTGGGTCGGACGCTCTGCACACAGATCAGGTCACCTTTGCTGCACTGCTGTGTGCCGTCTTTGCAAACGCCTTCTTTGCCCGTGTCGCACGGCTCTCCGCCGCCGGTGCATTGAATGCCGCTGACCAAGAACACGAGATCGTCGAAATCGTTGTCGGCTTCGCTGCTGGCCTGGCGGTCTTCCCAACCAAAGTAGAACGAGTTTTTGAACGCGACGCTCTGCCAGGTGAGCACCTGATAGTACGTGGCGGCGCCGCTGCTGCCCGGGTTGAGCGAGTGCTGGGTGTAAAACACGCGGTCCAGCTTGAGGCCGGTGAGCGCGTGCGTTTCAGGGTCCAGCTTCAGCCCCGAAAAGTCGCTGCCGCCGGCCAAGAAGAATCCGATTTGTCCGCCCTTGTAGCGACCTGCGGCGGCCTCCGCGGCCAAGTCGAGGTTGGCCTTTTGCCCCGCCAGCTGAGCGCCGCTGAGAAAACCGTCCGCGAAGCGAAACATGCCGTACAGCTGGGCTTGGGTCGGCTTCAGAAACTTGCCTGCGTTGGCCGGATCCGGCGTCAAGTTGTACCAGCCGAACGCCACGTGGTCGCCGCCCCCCTTGACGATGGGCTTGAAGGTCAGCGCGCACGTCGGCTGAAAGACCTCTGGCGCCACCAGCGCATCCGCCTGCGCGTCGATCAGCGCCGGATTGGCCTCGCTTTGATCGAGGCAGCGCTCGACGTTGTTGTCGGTGCAGTCGGCCACGCCGGCGTTGAGCACCGGAATGGGAATTCCGCCGGGCGTGGGCTGCAGCACCGCGTGCGCCGGCACGCCGTGGAACACCAGCGGCAGCAAGAAACCCAACGCCAGCCGAACACGACTGAACGCACGCGCGCGTGACGCAGACCACATGTGCCGCAACCTCCGTGCGCAGCATACGCCATCGCGTAGCGACAGCGCCAGCACTCAAGCATCGAAGAGAGCAGCGCGCACGACGCCAACGCAGAGCTCACACCAAACCTGCGAGTGATGCGAGCTCGCCGGTGGTCAGCTGACAGCAACTCGAGCTCGCACGCGAGATCGACAACGAAGTTGGCGAGCTGAATCGCAATGACACACAACGAGTCTCGGGCGCGCCAGCACGGTCCTCTGCCCGCGAGCGCTGGTCTCGTCCCAAGGCAGCACGGTCGAAGCGCTACTGCATGCGTGCCTTGGGCCAGGGGAGCCGTCGCCACGGCTCCAGCAACCCGACCACTTTTCTGCAGCTTCCGTTGGCCCTGGAAGCTCGATCGGATAAAGCCCGGAAAAACAGCGGACCGCGCCTGTACTGACGCCTGGCCCGGAGCTAGAACCCGCCTTCGAAAGGCCCCCCTTCCCTTGCCCCTCAGCCACGACATCGAAGGCGCCGCCGCCGCTCTGCGTGAGGGCAAGCTGGTCGCCTTCCCGACCGAGACCGTTTACGGGCTGGGCGCCGACGCGCAAAACGTGGACGCGGTGGCTCGCATCTTTGCGGTCAAGGGCCGCCCGGCTAATCATCCGCTCATCGTGCACATCGCCTCCGCACGAGAGCTACCCAACTGGGCAGCGCACGTCCCCGACGCCGCATGGCGTCTGGCGGAAGCGTGCTGGCCGGGGCCGCTGACCCTGCTCCTAGCCAAAGGCCCGCGCGTGCCCTTGGCCACCACCGGCGGTCTCGACAGCGTCGGGCTACGCGTGCCGGCGCACCCCATGGCGCTGGCCCTGCTCCGTAGCTTCGGCGGGGGGATAGCGGCCCCCTCCGCCAATCGCTTCGGCTGCGTCAGCCCGACCTGCGCCGAGCACGTGGAACGAGATCTCGGAAGCGACGTCGACGTGCTGCTGGACGGGGGCCCGTGCAGCGTGGGCGTGGAATCCACCATCGTCGACCTCACCCATGACGTACCGCTGCTGCTCAGGCCGGGCGGCGTCGCCGCCGAACAGTTGGAATCAATCCTGGGAGTGAAGCTCGGTCGCGCCGCTCCCGCCGACGTGCGAGCCCCGGGTATGCTCGCCTCACACTACGCGCCCCGCGCGCTCGTCGAGCTGGTCGAGCCGGCCGAGCTTGCTCCGCGTGCGCGCGAGCTCGGCCGCGCCGGTCAGCGAGTCGTGGTGCTGGTGTCGAGCACCGACGCCCGTGCAAGCTTGCGCGGGCTTTCCGGAGTAAGCCTGCTCGACTTGGGCGCCAGCGACGACGACGCCGCTCAGCGTCTCTACTCCGCGCTGCGTCAAGCAGACGTCGACGGCGCCGACGTCGTGCTCGCGAGCCCACCTTCCGCTCGCGACGCCCACGGCATCGCAGAAGCGCTCGCCGACCGCTTGACGAAAGCGGCGGGACCAAGGTCGCGAGGCTAGACAACCATCCTCACCAACCGGCGCGCGAACCAAACGTTGGAGCGAAACGCCCCAGTGGCACCACTCGAACGGATTGAGGGCAGCAGACGCCTTGATCCTCGCGGCGCCGCTGCGAGAGATCACGCGAGCAACGACAAGCACGCGAACGAAGAACGCGCGACGGCGAACGAAAAGAGGAGCCTTGAAAAGATGGGGGCCGCCGGCCCCGGCCAGCGAGACGAAAATCCCGCGCAACCGCTGGCTCAGAGCGGGCGGCAGCCGGCAATAATGGCCATTTTTTCGGGGTGATATGACGCCCGCTTGCACGGACCCGCGACTCCGTGTACCCACAAATGTACCTACATTGGCATACCCATACCCGACCCGGTCGGTAAGCCAAGACCCCCTCGCCTGAGCTTCTCACTCGTGCAACCTCTCGCCCCCGGCATCGTCATCGCGGAACGCTACCGCCTCGAGCGCAAGCTCGGTGCCGGTGGCATGGGGTCGGTGTGGCTGGCGACCGATCTCTCGCTGAGCAGCACGTGCGCCATCAAGCTGGTCGATCCGGACAAGGTCGGTAACGAAGAGGTGCGGGTTCGGTTCCAGCGCGAAGCGCGCGCGGCCGCCCAGATCCGCTCCGCCAACGTCGTGGACGTGTTCGATCACGGCTTGTGGCTCGACATGCCCTTCATCGTGATGGAGTACCTGGAGGGCGAGGACCTGGGGGCCCGCCTCGATCGCCAGGGCCGACTCGATCTGCGACAGACCTACGACATCGTGTCGCAAGTGGCGCGGGCGCTGGTCAGAGCCCACGCCATGGGCATCGTGCATCGCGATCTGAAGCCCGAGAACATCTTCTTGGTGCCGGGCGACGACCACGAGGTGGCCAAGGTGCTGGACTTCGGCATCGCCAAGCTCGACCAGTATTCGCTCCGCGACAAGACCACGAAAACCGGGTCTTTCATGGGTACTCCGTACTACATGAGCCCGGAGCAAGCGCGCGGAAAGAACATCGATTGGCGCTCCGACTTGTGGGCGCTCGGCATCATCGTGTTCCAATGCTTGACGGGCAAGCCACCCTTCGAGAGCGAAGCGCTCGGCGATCTGATGGGCATGATTCTGTACGATCCGATCCCTCGGATCACCGATCGCGATCCGGGCCTGCCGCCCGAGCTCGAGATCTTCTGGCAGCGCGCCATCAACCGCGATCGGGAGCTGCGCTTTCAGTCCGCCAAAGAGCTGTCCGACGCGCTGGCCGAGACCTCGATGCTCGAGCGGCGCGAGGTGCCCACGCTGCCGCCCCGGCCCACCATGACCAGCATGGTCGATCCGGAGTACGCCAGCCTGCCACCGATGTCGCACACCATCGGCAACGGTGCGCAAAGCAGCTTCGGCTCCAGCCCTGATCTCAGTGACGCGAGCGAGACCGATTTCGAGACCGGCGCGCCGGTTTCACGCACGCGCCGCTCGGTTTTGCCCGCGCTGCGAGAGCTCACGCCCAAGCAGCGCAAATTGGCCATTTTTTCGGGTATTGCCGCGCTGGGCTTGATCGGTGTGGGCTTGTCGCTGGCGCTCGGGGGGAGCAGCGACGCTGGCGCGCACGCCGCGGGTGATTCGGCCGATGCACCGGTGAGCGAGCCCGCTGCGCCTCCCGTCCCGGTCGTGGCACCTCGCCTCGCCGACGCGCCGGCTGCCCCCGCGCCTACGCCCTCCGCATCCGCCAGCGCGCCGCGTCCCGAGCGCGAGCTGGACGAAGAGCAGAAGAAGAAGGATAAAAAGAGGCGGATGGGTCCGGTCGCTCCTTCGAGCAACACCGGCAGCCCTGACTACGGCATCTGAGGGACCTCGAAGATGAAGCTCGTGGCTATTTGCTTGGGGCTGGTGTGTGCGGCGTTGTTCGCGATGCCTGCCTGGGCCGAAGCGAACGAAGCCGATCGGGCAACGGCGCGTGCGCTGGCGCTGGAGGGGCACGACGCCCTGCAGAAGAAAGACTACGCGACCGCCGCCGACCGCTTCGGTCGCGCCGATGCGTTGGTCCACGCTCCCACGCTGGTCGTGGACTGGGCGCGCGCGCTGCAAGGGCTGGGGCGCTTCGTGGCGGCCCACGAGAAGTACGAGCTGGTGCTGCGCGAAGGCGTGCCCGATTCGGCGCCCAAATCGTGGCTGCGCGCGCTGGAAGAAGCCAGAAAAGAGTTGGACGCGCTGAAACCGCGCTTGGGCTGGGTCACGGTGGTGCTGAAAGACCCGCCCGATGCCAGCGTGCAGATTGACGGCGTGCTGGTACCGCCCGCGGCCGTGGGCGTGCGACGCGCCGCCGATCCCGGGTTTCCCGAGGTCACGGTAAGCGCCCCCGGCTACGAGTCGTTTAAGCAGACGGTGACGGTGGGACCAGGCGAAGAGAAGTCGTTGGAGGTCAGCCTGCGGAAGCTGCCCGAGGTAGCGGCCCCGCCCGCCACCGCCGACGCCGCTTACCGCCCGCGGCAGAAGAGCGAAGCGCGGCGCGTGGCCGCCTACGTCGCCTTCGGGTTGGGTGGCGCCGGCGTTTTGGCGGGAGGCGTCACGGGCGGCTTGGCCCTGCGCAAGCGGGCCGACTTGAAAGACGAGTGCATCGCCGACAGCTGCCCCTCGTCGTCCAAAAAGAAGCTGAGCACGTACCACGTGTACGGCACCACCTCGGGCATCGCGCTGGGCGTGGGTGTGGCCGGCGTGGGCACGGGCCTTTTGCTGCTGCTCACCGAGCCCAGGGCCGACGATACGGAAAGCGCCGGCTTCAGAGTTCGCCCGCTGGTTGGCTGGGGCACGTTGGGCGCCGAAGGGAGCTTCCAATGAGCCGCGCTCAGGCTTGCCTGTGGCTGGTGGCGCCGCTGTTGTTCGCGGCGGGGTGCCAGAAGGTCTTCGGCGACTTCAAGATCGACGACTCCGCTTTTGGCGGCAGCGGCTCCGCCGGCAAGAGCTCGACCGAGGCCTTGTGCGATCGCGCTACGTTCCGCTGCGATGGCGCGGTGCTGCAGCAGTGCAGCGACGCCGGCGACGCTTGGACCACCGTGGACACCTGCACCAGTGCCGCGTATTGCGACGCTGGCGGCCACTGTCGGGCGGCGCCGTGCGAGGCCGGCGCCTTTCAGTGCAACGGGGCGGGGTTGGAGCGCTGCCGAGACGACCGCGAAGGCTGGGATCCTCAGGAGCCATGTGCCAGCGCCGCTCTGTGCAACGCCGACGAGGGCAAGTGCGAGCCTCCCATCTGCGCACCCGGCGACTTCGACTGTTTGGGAACGGCCCTACTGACGTGTAATGCCGACCGCAACGGCTTCAGCCAGGTGGCGCTGTGCGACTCGGTGGCCCTGTGCGACAAGGTCAGTGGCCAATGCATGCCGCCGGTGTGCCAACCCGCCGAGTTTCATTGCGACGGCGCGAGCCTGGGCGTGTGCAACGCCAACCGCAACGGCTACGACACCTTCGACACCTGCGCCACCGCCGCCTACTGCAGCGCCAGCCAGAAGAAGTGCAGCGCCGCCCCCTGCACTCCCGACGAATACGACTGCAACGGAGCCGAGCTGCAGAAGTGCAAGCCTGACCAGTCCGGCTGGGAGACGCAGATGACCTGCGCGTCCCCCGCGCTCTGCAACAAAGCGGCAAAAGACTGTGCGGAGGCGGTTTGTCAGCCCAATACCTTCCACTGCGACGGCCCGCAGCTTCAAATTTGCAACGGCTCGCAAACAGGCTGGAACGATCAAACCCTGTGCGCGACCGCCGCGCTCTGCGACGAGGCGGCCGGCGTTTGCAACCCGCCGGTATGCGCGGTCGGCGTGGATTTCAAGTGCGAAGCCAACGGCGATCTGAACGAGTGTAAGCCTGATCGCACGGGCTATCAGAACAAGACCCACTGCGTCTCGCAGGCGTATTGCAACGCGAACGAGGGCATCTGCAACCCGGCCCCTTGCGCGGTGGGCGACTACCAATGCAGCGATCTATCGCTGCAGACATGCAAACAAGATCGCACCGGCTGGGACACGGTCGATAGCTGCGACACGGCCGCCCTGTGCAACGAGACCACTCACGTCTGCGACAAAGCAGCGTGCGCGATCGGAGACCACGACTGCGCCGGCGCCAGTTTGTACGTGTGCAACGACGGCCGCACTGGTCTCGTCAAGCAAGCCACCTGCGACAGCGCCGCGCTGTGCGACAAAGTGCAGGGGCAATGCGACATCTGCACGCCTGGCGTGTACACCTGCGACTCCGCCGGTCTGCACCAGTGCGACACGAGCGGTCAGGCCAACCCGGTGACCAACGCCTGCGAAGGCGTCGCCGCGCCGCGCTGCTACGCCAACGGCACCGACGGCGGCTGCTACATCTGCGACCCCGGCCAGTTCCGCTGCTCGGGCAGCGTGCTGCAGCAATGCGCGAGCGACCGACTGAGCTTCGATCCAGCCCTGGACATGGACTGCGGCACCATGGCCCTGTGCGACGCCATGAACGGCCAGTGCCTGCCGCCCTGATCCCGCGAGGCTGCGCTGGGCGGCAGTGCCAGCCGCCCGATGTTCGAGCCGGCGGACCCTACTCTTCTTGAGGTGACCAGCGCAGGCGGGGCTTCCGAGCCGCGCGCGCCTCGTCGAGCCGGCCCAAGCGGGTGAGGTGCGGGGCGGTCTTGAGCAGCTCGGGGTTTTCGCGCGCTTCGGCCAAGATGGCGAGCAAGGAATCGCAGAAGGCGTCGATGGTCTGCTTGGTCTCGGTCTCGGTCGGCTCGACCATCAAGGCGCCGCGCACGACCAGCGGGAAGTACACCGTCGGCGGGTGAAAACCGTAGTCGATCAGCCGCTTGGCGATGTCGAGCGTTTTCACCGTCGTCTCGGCCTCGATGGCGCGATCGGTGAACACGGCTTCGTGCAGCATGGGCGTCTCGTAGGCGAGCGGCATGTGCTCGCGCAGGCGCGCAGCCACGTAGTTGGCGTTCAGCACGGCCATGTCGCTCACTTCACGCAGCCCGTCGGCGCCCAGCTCGCGAATGTACGTGTAGGCCCGCACCATCATGCCGAAGTTGCCGAGGAACGAGCGCACCATGCCGACGCTGTCGGGGCGGTTGCGGTCGACGATGTACGCGTCGCCGCTGCGGCGCACGACCGGCGTCGGCTGAAACGGCTCCAAGATGCTGCGGAACGCCACCGGGCCCGAGCCGGGGCCGCCGCCGCCGTGAGGCGTGGTGAAGGTCTTGTGCAGGTTGTACTGCATCACGTCGACGCCCACGTCGCCCGGGCGCGCGCGCCCCAACACGGCGTTCATGTTGGCGCCGTCGCCGTAGACCAGGCCGCCCCGCTCGTGGATGAGCTGGCACAGCTTGGGCATGGCGCTCTCGTACAAACCGAGCGTGTTCGGGTTGGTCATCATCAGACCCGCCACTTCGCCGCCCGCCGCTTCGATGGCCGCGACCAGCGTCTCGGGCTCGACCACGCCGCGCGAGCCTGACGCGAACGGCACCGCTTCGAAGCCGTTGAGCGCGCAGCTGGCCGGGTTGGTGCCGTGAGCGCTGTCCGGAATGAACACCTTACGCGGCGAGCGGCCCTGCTTTTTGAAGTAGGCGCGCATCATCATCAAGCCGGTCAGCTCGCCCTGGGCACCGGCTGCCGGTTGCAAGTTGACGCCGTCCAAGCCGACGATCTCGGCCAAGATGGCCGACAGCCGCACCATCAGCTCGAGCGCGCCCTGCGCCAGATGATCGGGCGTCAGCGGGTGCAAGTTGGCGAAGCCGTCCAGGCGCGCCGCCCACTCGTTCACCTTCGGGTTGTGCTTCATCGTGCACGAGCCGAGCGGGTAGAACTGGGTGTCGATGCTGAAGTTCCACTGGCTCAAGCGCACGAAGTGGCGAATCGCTTCCGGCTCGCTCACCTCCGGCAAGCCCGCGGGTACTTTGCGCGCCAACGCTCCGAGCTCTTGGCTCAGATCGACCTCGGGTACGTCGAGCTTGGCGACGGACCCGCCGTGACGACCCGGCGTGCCGCGCTCGAAGATCGGCGGCTCTTTGAATTGGAGACCTTTGGCGGCTTCAGAAACGAGCTTCGCGGTCATGAACCCGCGATGCATGGCACGACCTGGTCAGCGCGAAAAGTCCATCGATGCGTCACGGACGCGCACGGCGTCGAAAAAGCTCAGGGAGGCGACGGATCGCCGTCGGTCTTCGAGCCGTCGCCGGAATCTTTCGGCTTTTCTTCGTCGTCCCAGCCGCCCACGTTGGTGCGACCTTCGACCTCGTCCGGCTTCACCGACTCCGGCTTCGGCTCCATGCGAATCTGCTTGACCGCTTCCCACGGATTTCCGGCGTCGCTGTCACCCAGGCCCCACTCGCCGACGATCTTGTGCGGCTCGCCCGGCTTCGGGATCGTGTACTTGAAGTAGCCGTGACCCTTCTTGGTCGCGTCGGCTCCGATGGCGCCAATCTTGCGCTCGGTCCACTCGTACTTCAGCAAATCACCGTCGCAGGTGCCCGACATCTCGCCCCAGGCGTCGCCGGCGGCGGTGCGCCAGGCGCCGTTGGCCGACTTGTTGTCGGACACGAGGTGGAGGTAGCCGAACTGCGTGCTGAAGTAGACGCCGTTCCACTCGCCACCTTCGGGCAACGGGCCCGGTTTGACGCTGGCGTGCTTCACCTCACCTGTGCCCGGACCGCACGCGCTCAGCACGGTTGCGAGCGAAACGACGAGCGACAACGACAACGAGCTCAGTACCTGACGGCGACCCAACATGGCGGCGGACTTTATCACGGCCTTCTACCCAAATTGGAAGGGCTACTGCAGCCGGCTGCCCAGGCTCTTGCCGATTTCGGCCGCAGCGTCGGCGCTGCTCGGAAAAGGCACGGTGGTTTCGGCGCTGCGGGGGCGTGAACCGTCCGGCTCGGCCAGGAAGGCGCGCAGAAAGAGCGCGTCGCCCCGGCGCACGGCGTAGGCCGCGACCGGCGTCGTGCAGTTGCCGTTGATGGCCAGCATCACGCCGCGCTCGGCCGACACGAGAATTTTCGTGTCGGAGTGGGAGAGCGGAGCCAAAAGGTCGCTGACGGCGCGGTCGTCCGCGCGTTGCTCGATGCCGAGCGCGCCCTGGCCCACCGCCGGCAGCATCACCTCCGGGGCAATGTTTTCGGTCGCCCGCGCTGCGAGGCCCAGGCGGTTCAGGCCGGCACGGGCCAACACCACGGCGTCGACCTCCCCCGTCTCGCACTTGCGGAGACGCGTATCGACGTTGCCGCGGATGGCCACGACGTCCAGATCGCTGCGATACGCCAGCAGCTGAACGCGGCGACGCAGCGAGCCGGTGCCGACGCGGCTGCCGGGCGGCAGCTGAGCGAGGGGCAAGCCGCTGCGCGCGACGAGCACGTCCCGGGGGTCTTCGCGTTCGGGAATGCAGTCGATGCGGAGCGACGGCAACAGCGCGGGCGGCACGTCTTTCAAGGAATGAATCGCGATATCGGCGCGGCCGTCGAGCAACGCTTCTTCGATCTCTTTGACGAACAGGCCCTTGCCGCCAATCTCGGCCAGCGGGCGATCTTGCACGACGTCACCGGTGGTGGTGACCAACAGCTCTTCGAAGCTCACGCTCGGGTGAAGCGCCGCGAGCCGAGCGATGAAGGCCCGAGACTGCGCGAGCGCGAGCGCGCTCTTGCGGGTGGCAACGACGACGCGCGCCTTGCTCAAGGCGCCTCCGAATGCGCACGGCGCTTGCTGGGCAGGGCTTCGCTCGGGGTCATGGCGTCGCTTGGGCTGTTTTCGGGCGCGCTCGGGAGCGGCTCGTCTTCGGCTGACATCTCGGCATCATCGGCCAGGGCCGCGCTCGACGAAAGGTCGAAAAGCTCGCCCAACGCCGCCGCCAGCTGCTCGAGCGAGAGCGCGTCGGGGGCGCGCGCGGTCGCGGCCTGGCGCAGCCGCAGCGTGGGCCCGTGCAGCACGCGATTGACCGAAGCTTCCACCATTTTGGCGAGCGCGACGCGGTCGTCTTCGCCCAGGTGCTTGAGGCGGCCCTTGAGACTGCGGCTGAGCTCGAGCTCGAGCGCGGCCCGCATCCTGGCGCGCACGGCCACGATGGTAGGCGTCGCTTGCTCGGCGTCCGCCCAGCGCTCGTAGCCGAGCGCCTCGCTGACCACAATCGCCTCGGCGCGTTCGGCTTCGCGCGAGCGAGCCGACAGCGATTCTTTGACCTGCGCGGTCAGGTCGTCGACGTTGTACAGGTACACGCCGTCGAGCTTTTCGACGCGCGGGTCGATGTCGCGCGGCACCGCCAGATCGATCAAGAATTGGCTTTGGCCGCGGCGCTTCTTGCGCGCGGTGTTGACGGTGTCGTAGTCGATGACGTAGCCCTTGGCGCTGGTGCTGGTGATGACGACGTCGGCCTCGGCCAAGGTCGCAGAAAGCTCGCTCCAGCCGCGCCCTTCGCCGTCGACGGCACGCGCCACCTCGTGCGCGCGCTCCAGGTTGCGCCCGACCACGACCACTTTGGCGCCGGCGCCGCGCAGCTGTTTGGCGGCGGTTTCGGCCATTTCGCCCGAGCCGACCAGCATCACGAACCGGCCGGAAAACTCGCCGAAGATCTGGCGCGCCAGGTCGACCGCGACGCTGGGCACGCTCACTTGCCCGGAGCCGATGCTGGTCTCGGTGCGCACGCGTTTGGCGACGCGCAGCGCACGCGGCAGGGTGCGATTCAAGATGGGACCGAGCACGCGCTCTTCGCGCGCCACGTCGAAGGCCTGCTTCAGCTGCCCCAAAATCTGCGGCTCCCCCAGCACCAGCGAGTCGAGCGAGGCGGCGACCCGAAACAGGTGCTTGACCGCCGGGCCGCCGGCGTAACGGTAAAGGTGCTCGCGAATCTGTGGAGCGCGCTCGCACAACGCGGCCACGCAGGCCTCGGCCACCTGCGACAAATCGGCGTCCACCGACCGGCCCGCCGCCACCAGCTCCACGCGGTTGCAGGTGGACACGATCAGCGCTTCACCCACTATCGACGAGCCGCACAGCTCGCGCAACAAGCCGGGCACCGCTTCGCTCGGCAAAGCGATGGCTTCGCGCACACCAATGGCTGCAGTGTGATGAGAAAGGCCGACGACGACTATCACGCGGCCCCTCCGCGCACCGCGTACACCAGGAGCACCAGCAGCACGCAGGCCACGCCCGCCAGCGTGCCGTAGGCGGCGCGACGCCCGCGCAAGCCGATGATTTGCCGCAGCAGCAGCACGCTGGCCAACAAGCCCCAGGTGGCGTACCCCAGCACCGTGCGCAGCACCGCCGCGCTGCCCCCTTCGGCCACGCGCTGGGTGAATACGGCGCCGGTGACCACGCCGAAAGTCAGCAGCGGAAAGCCGAACAACAACAGCCGATGGGCGGCGCGATCCAGCGCGTCGAGCGGGGGCAACCGGGACGAGGCGGGCGACAGCCCCAGCTTCTTGTGGCGTAGCCGTCGGTCGACCAGCACGTACAGCCCCGAAGAGCCGCCGGCGACCAAGAACACTCCCAACCCGATCAAATTGGCGGCAATGTGCATGGCCAAGAGCCCGCGCGGGACGTCGGCTTCGGCACGTGGCGTGGACACGAACTGGGCTCCGATCAAGAACGTGAGCGCCAGAGGTGCCACGAGCGCCCCGACCGCATGCAACCGAAACCGGTGGCGCAACAGCAGGTAGGCAACGACGGCGCCCAGCGCGCTCAGGCTCAACCCGAAGTGCAGCGACTCGACCGGGCACACCCGGCTGAGGAGGCTGGCGGCCACCACGTGCACGGCGTGAATCAGCGCGCCGACCAGCAAGAGCCGCGGGCCGAAGACGCCCGGCGCTTTGTCCGGCTCACGCCGCCACAGCTCCAGAAAAAATACCGTGGATGCCGCGGAGTAGGCGACCACGCCCAGATAGAACGCGATGGGGGCAAGCTCTGGCATTTACAGGTTCCGCGCCAAGAACGAGGCCAACAGCTCTTCGTCGCTGCCGGGAGCTGGGGCCGGTGGTCGCGACACGCGTAGCTCGGCGCGCTCGGCGCGATGGGCCTCCAGCGTGCCGACGGGTGAGCCGAGCCAGCCGGCGACGACGCGGTAGGCGTTCTCTCCCAGCACCATCGAGTCGCCCAAGAGCTCGGCGCCCAGCTCGGTCAGAAACAACATGGTCTTCACCTTGCCGACCAGCTCGTCCGGATCGGAGTGCCCCGCTTCCTCCGACATCACGCGCACGGCCTCCACCAAGCGGTAGCGGCGGCGCTCGTTCGGAATGGTCAGCTCGGACCCGGCGATCTCGACACGTCCTTCGGAAAGCCAGCGATCGAGCGCCTCCTGCGGGAAGAAGACGCGGTTTTTACCCATGCGCCCGCTACTTTAGCCCCTTTGCCTCCAACGCGCGAACCACGCTCGATCCTTCACGTGCCCGTGCCCGTGCCCGTGCCCGTGCCCGAAAAATCGCGAGGGCTCCGCATGTTCGCTGGTTGATAGGCCGAGGTTCCTGGCGCGGGCTCCGCCCGCGCGCGCCGCGCGCAGCTGCGCGCGCAGGCAAGGCCTCCCCAAAGAAGGAGACGGTCCTCGGCGTTCCTGAACGGACCGTCGGGCACGGGCACGGGCACGGGCACGGGCACGTTTACGGGATCAGACCATCGGCGGAACGGAGTCGCGCCGGGGGGTCGTGAGCTTGACCAAAAGGGCGCGTACCGATTCGACGACGCCGATCAGGATGTACACGCTGAGCAGCCAGATCAGCACGAATTGCGGCTTGAACCGCGACCAGACGAAGGCGCTGGACGTGATGGTGAAGAGCACGAATAGGACGGTGCCGGTGTTGAGCTTCAGCTCCTTGAACGAACGGAAGCGCACGGTGGACACCATGAAGAACGACAGCAAGATGGTGACGGCGAACAGCAGCACCGTGTACGGCTCACTGCCGAGCACGCCGCCCGCCCCGTGGTTGGCGATGATCAACGCCACCAAAATGCCGGTAGCCGGCGGGGTTGGTAGGCCAATGATGTATTTGCCCGGCTTGGTGGGGGTACCGCTGGAGCTCGAGCTGAGCACGTTGAAGCGCGCCAGCCGAATGGCCGCGCAGCCCACGAACATGAACGCCGTGAAGATGCCCGGCAGAGGTGCCCGATACAGCACCCATTTGTAGACGAGCAGCGACGGGGCCACGCCGAACGAGACGATGTCGGCCAGCGAGTCGAGCTGCAGCCCGAACGCGCTCTGCGTGCGCGTCATGCGGGCGACGCGGCCATCCATCAAGTCGAAGAACATGGCGAAGATGAGGAGCAAGGCCGCGCGGTAGACATCGTCGGCCGTCGGCATGTCCTTCGACACCAGCCGAATGGCGTTGAAGCCGCAGAAAACGCCGCAAAGCGTGATCAGGTTCGGCAGCACGAACAGCGTCTTGTGCAGGTCGAGACGCGGCCTCGGACGGAGGTGCTTTTGGCGATGACGGCGGAGCCCCACGGTTCGGGAAGGCTACGCACAACACGGTCACTCGTCCAGTTTCCGAGCGCCGACGTCTTGGCTTTTGTGAGCCGGCGTGGGCGACTGTAAGTGTCAGAATTCAATCAGGATTCTGTCACGGCGCCTCACAACCGGCGCGCTTATGACCCGCCCGGGCTCGTCTGAAGTTTGGCCGAAGAGCGAGCCGGAATCTACGATCGGATGGCGATGAAGCTCGAAGCAAAAGCGTGGGTGCTCGGCTGGTGCTTGGCCGCAGCGAGCCTGACCGGCTGCAGCAGCGGCCTCGAAGGCGTCGACAAGCGCCTGGGCGCCATGCAGGAAGAGATCACGAAGATGCAGAGCCAGAACGACCACCTGGTCGAGCGCATCGACGCGATGGAGGTTCGCCAGGCCAAAGCGGAGCGAGCGGCCAAGCCCGCCAGCGCCACCGCCAGCTCCGGCACCTCGGAACGCCCCAGCCTGAAGGTCGTGAAGGTGGTCCCCGAAGACACTTCCGGCATGCCGTCGCCGCAGGTCGGCACGCCCGCCCCCGGCGAAGCCGCCGACGATCCCTCGCCGCGGCCGGTCATCAAGCTGCGCGGCAGCAGCGGTAAGCCTGAAAAGGGCGAAGGCAAAGGCGAAGGCTAATGCTCCGCCGACTCTCTCTAGGCGCCTCCATCCTCGCGTGCTTGGCGCTGACCAGCCACGCGTTCGCGCAGGCGGGCCCGAGCCCGAGCCCGGCCGCGACCCCCGCCCCCAACAGCAATCCGGGCGAAGGCGGAAACAACACGCCCAGCAATGGCACCGGCAACACCGTCATCATTCAACCCGTGCCCACCGGCGGCACGACCTACGGCCCCGCCTTCGGCCCGTCGATGAACGACCTGAACAAGGGGCTTCCGTCCAGCTCGCGCTCGCGCACCGGCAACGAAACCGACGGCTTCGACCTCGGTGGCAGCAGCGGCGGGTCGAGCGTGGTGTACGGCGGCAAAGGCGCCGTCGGCATCGTCGGGCAGCAACGCCCGCTCGAAGTCCCGGCCATCCACGTCGTGCGTAAAGGCGACACGTTGTGGGACCTGTGTGACTCTTACTATTCGAATCCTTGGGGCTGGCCCAAGGTGTGGAGCTACAACCCGCAGATCGTCAACCCGCACTGGATTTACCCGGGCGATCAGATCCGGATGCGCGACGCCAACGATCCGCTGGGGCAACGGCACGAGCAGCTGGCGGGAGCGTCGGCAGCCGGCTCGCCGCTGTTCAAGCACGGGCAGCGCGGCTTGCCGCCCAGCACCGTCTTTTTGCGCGATCACGGTTTCTTGGGCGACCCCAAGCGAGACGTGTGGGGAGAGCTGGTGGGCGCGGCCGAAGACCAGATGCTGCTGTCCAACGGCAACCACGTCTACTTGCAGATGCGGCCCGGCGTGGAGCTGAAGCCCGGGCAGACCCTGACCATCTTCACGCCCATCCGCAAGCCCGACGAGGTGCCCGGCGCGCGCAACCCACCGGGAGAAATCGTCAGCGTCAAGGGCACGATCAAGGTCGATCAGTTCAACCCCAAGACGCGGATCGCGCGCGGCGAGGTGGTGGAGTCACTCGACGTCATCGAGCGCGGTTTCCACGTCGGACCGGTGGGGCGGCAGTTCGACGTCGTGCCGCCGAAACCGGCCACCAAGACCATCCAGACGCGTGTCTTGAGCAGCCTGTATCCGCACAAAGTGCTGGGTCAATACCAGCTGGCCTTCATGGACCACGGCAGCGAAGACGGCCTCGAGCCGGGCACGCGCTTGTTCGTTTTGCGCCAGGGTGACACCTGGAAAAATACGCTGAACGTCGGCAACACGATGCTCAAGTACCGGATGAAGATCGAGTCGGCGAAGTCCGCCGACGTCGAGCGCACGCCAACCGCCGAAGACGACAAGCAGTTTCCGAGCGAGGTGGTGGCCGAGCTGCGCGTCCTCCGTGCCGAGAAATACAGCTCGCTCGCCATCGTGATCGAGTCACGGCGCGAGCTGGAGCCGGGCGACGTCGCGGTCACGCTGCAGGGCAAGTAGCGGGCTGCCCCCATGCAGCCTGCTAAGGATTCCACACATCTTGGGCTGCCAACTCGCAGCCTGAATGGCAGAAACTTCTGTAGCGGCTCCAGGCCACCCTGAGCGATCGAGATTTTTTCACAGGGAGGACGGGAGGACGGGAGGTCGAGACGGAGGCGAGAATTTTGGGGCTCGCGCTGCCGCCAGCAGGTCTGCAGCAACGTCGCGGGCTCAACGCCTCCGGCTTTCTCTCGAGGGAAATATTTTTGGTTTTGGTCCTCCAAAAACAAAAATGCGCTCTCGCCTTCCCCGCACGCCTCCCGTCCTCCCGTCCTCCCTGTGAAATCCCGGAGGGGCTCGACACGACCCGTCAGGACGGTAGCAGCCCGAAGCGCTCGCTCGGATTGGCCTGGCGACGCTACGGGAGTTTCTGCAAGGAAAGCTGCGGCGCGGCAGCCCCAGGGATGACGATTCCTTGGGCCCTCGGGCGATGCGACTGAGGCGCGCCGGTAGCCACTGGACGGCGGCAACCACCGTGATACGGGTGTGCGGTCTTGGCACTCCTCGAAGTCTCTGGTGTGACGTTTGGTTATACGGGCGAGCCCTTGTTCAGCGACGTGGCGCTGAAGCTCGAAGCGGGTGAGCGCGCCGGTTTGGTGGCGCCGAACGGCGCCGGCAAGAGCACGCTGTTGCGGGTGCTGGCGGGTGATCTCGAGGCCGACCGTGGCTTCGTGGTGCCCAAAAAGGGCGCGACGGTCGGTTACTTCCGCCAGAGCCACGAGGTGAAGGCTCAGGGCAGCGTCATGGACGTGCTGCTGTCCGGGTTCGGTGAGCTGGTGGCGTTGCGTCACGCTTTGGCCGAGGCTCAGGTCGCGGCGGCCGACGGCTCCGAAGCCGCGCTGACGCGCTTGAGCGATCTCGACGATCAGTACCACCGCGCCGGCGCCGACGCGATCGAACGGCGGGTGGAGGTCATCGCCGAAAAGCTCGGCTTCAAGCTGCCCGATTTGGACCGCGACGTGACCACGCTTTCGGGCGGCGAGCGCGGGCGTTTGTCGCTGGGCATCGTGCTGGCTTCCGAGCCCGACATCTTGCTGCTGGACGAGCCGACCAATCACCTCGATCTGGAGACGATTCGTTGGCTGGAGCAGCACCTGTGCGCTTGGCGCGGCGCAGTGCTGGTGGTGTCGCACGATCGCGCGTTCTTGGACGCGGTTTGCGGCATCACCATGGAGCTTGGGCGGACCACGTTTCGCGTCTACCCCCTGCCCTACTCGCGCTACCACGAAGAGCGCGCCGAGGACTTGGAGCGCGAGCGGCGCCAGGCCGAAGAGCAGGCTTCGTTCGTCGAGAAGACCGAAGACTTCATCCGCCGCAACATGGCCGGACAGAAGACCAAGCAGGCGCAGTCACGCCAAAAGATGCTGGACAAGCTGGAGCGCGTCGCTCGCCCCGAGGACGTGTGGGCGCGCGCCGAGCGCGTGCGCTTTCGCTTCGCCGAAGCGCCGCGCAGCGGTGACATCGTGCTCGAAGCCAAGGGCCTGGGCGCCGAGCGTGGCGGCAAACGCCTGTTCGAAGGGGTCGATTTGCTGGTGCGGCGCGGCGATCGCATCGGCATCGTCGGCCCCAACGGCACCGGCAAGACGACGCTGATGAAGCTGTTGGCCGAGCGCGGCGCTCCCGAGGACGTCGGCAGCGTGCGGCGCGGCACCAACCTGCGCGAGGGCTATTTCGATCAGCAGCTGGGCTCGTTGGACAAGACCCGCACCGGGGTCGAAGAAATCCGCAGCGTGCGCGGCGACTTGAACGTGGACGGCGCGCGACAGTACCTGGCGCGCTTCCGCTTCTACGGCGACGACCCGCTGCGCAAGGTCGGCAGCCTTTCGGGCGGAGAGAGCACGCGCCTGGCGCTGGCCAAGCTGCTGCTCGAGCCGCGCAACTTGTTGTTCTTGGACGAGCCGACCAACCACCTCGACATTCCCGCCGCCGAGATCTTGGAAGAGGCTCTGGTCGGCTTCGAGGGCACCGTGATTCTGGTGTCGCACGACCGGCGCTTTTTGGAGACCGTCACCACCCGCACCTTGAGCTTTCGGCCCGAGGGTATCGACACCTACGAAGGCGGGTTCAAGGACTACGTGGATGCGCTGGAGCGGAGGCGCAAGGCCGACGCCGACGCCAAAGAGCGCAGCGGGCGTGCCTCGGCTCCGCCCAAGGCCGCCCGCGCCGCCGCGCCGGCCAGCGCCCCCAAGCCTGCCGCGCCGCCCAAGGACGACCGCGACAGCCGAAAAGCCGCCCTGCGCGACGTCGAGAAAAAGAAAAAGCGCGTGGCCGAGCTGGAAAAGCAAATCAGCGACCTGGAAGCCACGCTGGACAGCTTCCGGACCGAGCTCAAAAGCGTCGACAGCGGGGATTGGCAACGCTTGCACGATCTGGCCCACAAAGATCGCGAGTACAGTGAGCTGTTGGAGCGCGCCATGAAAGAGTGGGTGACGTTGTCGGACGACCTAGCCAAGCTTTCCAGCCCCGAAACGGGAGCGCGCCAATGAAGCGCGGCGCTTGCTGCTTGTTGCTCGCGGGGTTGGCGCTCGGCGCGACCGCCTGCAAAAAGCCCACGACCGACAAATCGAACGACACCAGCACCACGCCCAAGGCCAGCGAGCTGCCGCCGCTGGAGGTGAAGGCCGACACACCGAACCTGCTTTTGACCTGGATCGACGACAAGGGCGATTTTCACGTGGTGCAAAAGCCGGCCGACGTGCCCACCGAAGGGCGCGGCAAGGTGCGGGTCGTGGTGACCAACCGCGAAGAGGGCACCGGCGCGCTCGTGTACGTCACCAACCTGGACGAAACGACGGCCACCGGAGCCTACCGGCTCAAGACCATGCCGCGCGCCGAGTGGGAAGAGCTCGGCGCCAGCAAGCGCGCCGCGCGCCTGGAGGCGTTGGCGCCCAGCGCGCTTCCCAGCAGCGGCCCCATCCCGGTCGGCGCGGGGCCGGACGGCAAGGCGCCGAGCGGCAACTCCGCCGCCAAAGCCCCCGCCAGCGGCGTGGTCGCCATCATCTACGGCGCCGACTGGTGCAAGCCGTGTCACGACGCCGAGCGCTACCTCAAGCAGCGCGGCGCCACCGTGATCAAGAAGAACATCGACGACAACGAGGTCGCGGCCGAAGAGATGCAGAAAAAGCTGGCCCGCGCCGGCCGCAGCGGCGCCTCCATCCCCGTCATCGACATCATGGGCCAAATCCAAGTCGGCTTCAGCCCCGCCGCCCTCGAAGAAGCCCTCGCCACCGCCCGCAACGCCAAAGGCCTCTAGTCACCGCACAAAGCCGTACCGCCTTCATAGTCCCCAGATTTTTTCACAAGAAGGGCAGAAGGACAGAAGGGCGAGCAGGTTGGGCGCAAATCCGTATCTCGCTTGCGTCGCGCATTAGCGAGCCATTGCGACGGCTCGCTAGGGCGCAACGCAAACGCCGAACCATGGTGGCGCCCCAATTCAGACCTTCTGCCCTTCTGCCCTTCCTGTGAAAAAATCTGGGTCCATCCAGGCCCGTTACGACTCCGGGCGTCTCAGTCGAAGACGACCGTTTTGTTGCCGTAGACGAGGATCCGGTCGTCGAGGTGGGAGCGGACGGCGCGGGCGAGCACGACTTTTTCGAGGTCGCGGCCTTTGCGCACGAGGTCTTCGACCGAGTCGCGGTGGGACGCGCGAACCACGTCTTGTTCGATGATCGGGCCTTCGTCGAGTACGGCGGTGGCGTAGTGGGCGGTTGCGCCGATCAGCTTCACGCCACGCACGTAGGCTTGGTGATAGGGCTTACCGCCGACGAAAGCCGGCAGAAATGAGTGATGAATGTTGATGATGCGCTGCGAAAACGCCTCGCAAAAGCTAGCGCTCATGACCTGCATGTAGCGAGCCAAGACGACCAAGTCGACGTTCAGCTCTTGCAGCAGAGCGCGCTCCTTCTGCTCTTGTTCGAGCTTGGTTTCGGGGGTTTTGTGAAACAGGTGAAACGGAACCCCAAACTGCGCGGCGACGGGCTCCAAATCCGGGTGATTGCTGATCACGGCCGCGATGTCCCCGCTGAGCTCGCCCGCGCGCTGGCGCAGCAACAGATCGTAAAGGCAATGGTCGTATTTGGACACGAACAGCGCCAAGCGCTTGCGTTGCGCCTGATACAGCAACCGGTACTGCATCTGAAAGCGTTCGGACAGCTCGGCGACGGAGCGCTCGAGCGCGACGCGGTCGGTCATCAGCTCGGCGAAATCGACGCGGATACGCTGAAAGAACAGGCCCGCCACCGTGTCGGTGTGCTGGTCCGAGTCCAAGATGTTGGCGCCGTGCCCGTACAGCACCTGCGCCAATGCGGCTACGATGCCCCGCCGATCGGGACAGGAAACCAAAAGCGTTGCCAACGTCGACGTTTCCGTCATCGCCCCCGTTTATACTCCTTAAACCGCGGTCAGTCCCCAGTCCAAGCGGACACCTCCTCTGTTGGCCTTGGTGGCGAGCCAGCTCTGGGCTCGTGAGGGTGCCGGCAGTCACCCTATTTGTTTGTCAAGGCGCGCTCACTTCGATGAAGTTGATCCGCGTGGCTAGCTCTCCGGCCGCGCCTTGGCTGAGCGTGAGGCGCCCATCCGAGATCGTGATGTTAGTGCTATTGGACAAGAATTGATTGGCGCGAATGACCCGCTCCGCCCAGTAGGTCACGCCTTCCACGATCAGCGTGTACGTGGAAGCGAGGCTGGCGTCGCCCACGCTGACGAGAACTCGGTACGTGCCGTTGGGAAGCGCAAGCTCCCAGGTGGCGCCCTCGTGGAACTGACACAGGGTGTCGAGTACCTGATTGGAATTCACGCCGCGATCGCGAGTCACGTCGGTGTGGTCGACGCTCCAGCCAAAGCTGAGGCCCGCTTGCGTCGTGAACGTGAGCCCGGTGTCGGGCACGTAGCCGGACGGAACCGGCGCACCCAGCGGTTGAAAATTGATGCGGATCGGCAGGTCGCCGGCGCCTCCGCCCCCGGAAGAGGGTTGCCCTCCGGTTCCGGCACCGCCCCCGCGATCACCGCCGCCAGCGTCGGTGCCGCTGCCCCCGACTGCACCTTCCGTCCCGCTACCGGCACCACCAGGGTCGTCAAAAGCACCGGCGTTCGTCCCACCAGCGGGATCGACGCTCGTCGTGCCTCCCGTGGTTGGCGTCGAGAGCGCACTCCCAGCAATGCCGAGCGCACCGCCGGACACCGTTTGCGTGCCACCGCCCTGCCCGCCCGAGCTAGCTCCGCTCGTCGCCCCGTCGGGCTCAGCTCGGCCAGGGGGGCACGACTCCGAGCACTCCGCCCGCTCCAAGTCTCCCAGGCCAATCAGCGTGCCGCAGGCAGAGAGCAACAGCGACCCCAAAACCGAAAGGCCTCGCACGGTGGCGACGAAGCGGTGGGAGGACAAGCTCAAAACCTCCCTCCGACGTTCACGGAGGCCCCCTGCCGGCTCACCTCGGGGGCCACCCGCCAACCGTCTTGGGGGCGGCGTGGCCGATCGAACAGGAGCGCTCCGATCGCGAAAGCCCAACCAAACCCGCCGATCACGAAACCGACGTTCGAGACCGTGGCCATGTTGTGCGCGGTTTGCAGATCGCGCCAAGTCGCGGGGGGGCAGACGTTGTTGGTGCAGCCCGCTTCGGCCGAGTTTTTGTGCGAGATGGCCGAGATTCCTCCCACCGTGCCCAGCGCAAGCCCCAGCGTTCCGACACCAACACCCAGGTACACGAGCGCCGACGTGCCGCCGTGCGGCTCCAACCTGCGCGCGGGCAAGGCGGGAGGCGGCGTGCGGTCCGCGGCCACTCGCGGCCCTGGCTTTGCGCCAGTTGCGGACGCGTCGGGCGTGGAACGCTCGTCTCCTTTCGGGGGGAGCGGCGCCTGGCTGAACCGCAACGGGACCTCGATGACTTGGCCCTCGGCGACATCCAGCTCCTGCCACGATTCGCGACCTTGGGAGCGTGCGACGATCTGGTGGGTGCCCGGGTTCACTCGAATTTGCAGGCCCAGCATCGCTCTTTGCACCACCTCGCCGTCGACCCTCAGGTCAAGCTCATCGGTTTCGCGCAGACCGCTGGCCGTAACGACGATCGAACCAATGCGTGCCACGAGCTGCTGGGAGAGCGCGACCGCTTTGGTACGAGCTTCGTTGAATGGCTCTGGATCATTCGGGCTTTGATGCGTCCCGAGCAGGCGAAGCAGGCTCTCACGCGCCTCGATCAGTTTTCCAAGCTCCGCCTGAGTGGCCGCCACCTCGTAGGCGGTGGTCGGCACGTTCATGATCGCATCGGCCGCGCTGAAGCGCTCCAACGCCGCCTCGAGGTTTCCGCGCTCGCGAAGTCGCCGAGCGTCGGCCATCAGCTCGCGCGCCGTCTCCCGCTGGGCGGCACTGGGCTGGGCCTGGGCGACGCCATTCAGAATCAACAGGGCGAGCGCCAAGCGTTGCCCCAACCTTCGCTCAGAAGCCATCGTCGATCACCTCCTTGGCGGTTGCTAAGGCAAGACCGGGGGGCGCAGCGCTGGGCGCGATGCGTTTGCGTGGCGCCGGCACCCGCGCTCCGCGCTTGGCCTTGCTTTGCGCTGCGGGCGCTGGCACCTGGGCGACCCGCGAAGGCTCGGAAGCCTCGCGCACCGGGAGCAGCAGAGACGGCGCGGGCAACACGGGCAGTACGACCCGCGGATTAGCGCTGACCGTGGCCACCACATCGGCAGGTGCGGGTAGCGAGGCGCGGTGAGCAGGCGGCGATGGCGGCGGGGTCGTCGTCGGTCCACCGCTCGAAGAAGCGATTAGCCACGCCGCGCAGGTGCCGAACGCCAGCAAGGCCAACAGCGCCGGCGCTCTGGTTTTCGGGTCGGGTCTGCCGGACGGCGGAGACCGCAGCGCTACGCCACCGAACGGCCGCGTCGTCTCTTCTTGCGCGGGTACCGATGCGATGGCCCCGGGCTCACTGGGCGCCGGCGCCGGCTCGGACGGCTCGGCAGACCGCGCCGTCGGTGACAGTGGACTCGCTCCGCTGACCTCCTGCGCGTCGGCAGGAGCAACCAACGACATGGCCTCATGGGGGGAAGCCGTTTCGGGGGTGGCGCACGCGGTGAGGGCTCCGCCGATGCCCTCGCGCCGAGACGAGAGAGCGCTACCGAGATAGCGCTCCAGGCAGCTCGCAACGTCGCGGCTGGTAACGTGATTCGGTCCGCAAAGTAGTTCCTCGAGGGCCGCGCCGAGCTCGGCCGCGGTCGCGTAGCGACGCGCCGGCTCGAATGCCAGCGCCTTGTGCACGATACTCGACAGCGCCGAGGGTACGCTCGAAGGTAGCGGCGTGGGGGGGTCCGGCGATCTCAAGCGCTTGATGATCGACAGCGGCCCCACGCTGCTGAAGAGCGGACGGCGCGCCAGCAACCGATAAAGGGTCGCCCCCACCGACCAAATATCCGCGCGCCGATCCGACGGTTGCCCCAAAGCTTGCTCGGGGGCCATGTATTGAAGCTTCCCCTTGATCGTCCCGGTGGCAGTGTCCTCGCTGCGACCGGGGCGCGCCTTGGCCACACCGAAATCGATGACCTTCGCAACCCCTGACGCGCTGATCAGGATATTTTGCGGCGACACGTCGCGGTGGACGACGTTGAGCGATTTGCCTTGAAGATCGGCCAGCTCGTGCGCGGCGTGAAGCCCGGCGCACACATCGGCCATGATGCGCACCAGCACCGAGACGGGTAGCGTTTCGCCTGCGCGCTGGGCGGCGCGCTCGAGCTTCTGAAGAGAGTCGCCATCCACCCACTCCATCGCCAAGAACAAGAGCCCCGCCTGTTCGCCCAGGTCCCAGATGTGGGCGACATTGACGTGCTCGATGCCAGCCGCAATTCTCGCCTCGTCGACGAACATGCGTCGGAAGCGCGGGTCCTCCGCGAGGCTCGGCAGGATGGTCTTCAGGGCGACCAATTTTTCGAATCCATGCGGGCCATGCAGCTTCGCAAGCCACACTTCCGCCATGCCCCCGCACGCCAGGGGATAGACGAGCTCGTATCTCCCGAGCCACCGACCCGGCCCGAGCTCTATGGGACCCGTTGCGGGCTCCGCTAGCATGCTTGATCTTTAGTGCCCCAGCTGGCTCGCACGGGTTCAACAAAATGCGGTGTCCCGTGCCGAGGCGCCGCGCCGCGAGGTCGGCAACACTGCCGCACGTAAGACTGAGTGAACAGCAGAGTCGACCCCTCGCAATCACCCAGAAATATCTATTCACCGAGGGAGAAACGCCTAGTAACCGCTGGTACCCAAGACCATGCACACGCGACACTCGAATCGACTCGCGACTGAGCATCACGCACCGCACGCTGTTTCTTCCTGACCCCGCTCGCGACTTGAAACACGGATGCCTTCAATCACTCCACTTAGTGGAGTTCACCAGCGGAGTGACCGAGCGGATGAGGAAGCGGCGGCACGCGTCTTGCCCGTCTTCCCATCACGAGCCGCTTGGCGCCCAAGCAGGGCCTGGGCCTCAGCCCTGCTGGACAGAGCCCCCAGCCTGCGCCGCTTCGCGTCGAGCGACGGTGCGCCGCGAACGGGCCGCGAACCGTCACGACGCGGCCCACTTTCGGTGCATGCCCAAACCCCAATCGATTCACGTCGACGCACGTCAACTCACGGAGCGAGCGTTCCGAATCCTTTGCGTCGTCATCATTTGGGGCTCGCGCTGCCTTTGTTGCATCACAGCGCGCTGAAGAACTTCCACACGTCGTCTGGGACCCAGGTGCAGCGGCAGGTGTCGGAGCAGGTCATCCCCGGGTTCATGCACGTATTGTTGAGGCTGTCGGTTCCATCCACGATGGCATTGCCGTGGCCCGATTGATGCGCGCACCAACGCAGCGGATGTCCGGCGGAACAACCGCTGTAGTCCGTGCAGACGTGCCCGCCGTTCACCAGATAGGGAGGAGGCTGCGGTGGCTCGGGGGGAGACTGGGCGGTACAGCCATTGTTCATGGCGAACTGATCTCGCATCGATCGCGCGGCCGCGATGCCTAGAGTTCCGTCCGTCAGCCCATGCATCTGCCAGTAGGCGATGGGCTTCTTGCCGTCCTTGCAGCCGCTCAGCACGGCGCCGTCGTAGATCGCGACGGCCTTGAACACGTCCGAGCGGTCGCAGGCGAGCGCGTAGCTCATGCCGCCGCCGAAGCTGAAACCGTTGGCAAAGAGGTGCTTCGTGTCGACGCAGTAGTTGTCTTCGATCAGCTTGACCATGTCGTCGACGAACTTCATGTCTCCGCTATCTGCCCAGCCTCCGCCGACCCCATCGGGCGCAACGAAGATGGCTCCATTTTTGGACAACCTCTGCAGGCCGTAGTGCGCCATGTTGTACTTATTGGCGCCGCCCGAATCGACGTCGCCCATGCTGCCCCCGCGCCAGTGAAAGCCAAAGATCAGCCAGTACGGCTTGTCTTTGTCGTAGTTGTCCGGAAGCCTCACGATGAAGCTGCGGTTGCCGATCTTGGCGGAGCCGCCCGAACCAGTCCCGTTGGGGACCGAGCCAAAGGTGAGGGTCGACGTCTTGCCGCAACCATTACTACGGCCCGTGCCGGAGCCTCCGGTTCCACCCGTACCCGTGGCGCCGGCGCTGCCGGCCCCGCCTCCACTCGGTCCGCCGGCGATCGAGCCACTACCGGCGGCCGTCGCCTGGCCCCCCGCCCCCGCGGCAGAACCGCCGGTCGACGAAGCGCCGCTGGTCCCCGTCTGCCCAGCCGGGGCTGCGCCCCCGACGGGCGTGCCCGAGCCTCCCGACAGGCCCGTCGCCACGCCTGCGGTCGACGTCGACGTGCCGGCTACGCCCGGCGCGCCGCCGGTCGAAACGTTGCCGCCGCCTGGCGGAGAATCGCTGGCCGTGCTGCAAGCGATGATGGTTGCAAGAACACAGGCCACCAACATTGCAGGGGAAAGCAGTCTCGCCACCGAGAGCGCGCGGTTACCGTTGGCAATTTTCATGCTGTAGGTAGTTGCAACGAGCCCGCCTATTTTGGCCCAAAAATCGTCCGACCGTTCGTCACGAGCGTTCACGGATCGGTGCGTCAGATCGCGCGAAATGGCGGGTCCCGGCGCGTACCCCGTCTGCAAAGACTGCGGTCGGGTCTAAAAACGCAAGATTTGCGAAGCGATGATTGACGAAACCCGGGCTGCGGGTTCAGCTGGGGGGCGGCAGCGCGCTACTCGCGCGGACTCGCCCTCACTCTCCGCGCGCCACGAAAGCACCGGCAGACAGCCCGACGAAGACGGCGAACAGGGCCGCGCGAAGGGCGCCTTGTCCGCGCGCGCGCG